>Ga0255347_1000188_pt1 | contig 119984 bp, 98 predicted proteins | sample wastewater_treat_2_FD_192479 | JGI IMG/M metagenome (GOLD analysis project Ga0255347, IMG submission 192479) | Wastewater microbial communities from Lulu Island WWTP, Vancouver, Canada - plant24 | ecosystem: Engineered > WWTP > Wastewater > Unclassified | place: Canada: Vancouver, British... | reverse complement strand
GCTTTTGCTAAGGGACGCTTCGCTTAAACCCTTGACAAAATGCTCATAGAAAATTGAAAAATATTAAAGCGGTTTTGCAAACTATTATTTTTGGGGTTCTTGTCACAAATGTTTGACTTCTGTACACAAGCAAACTTTTATGGTGTGCAAATTAATTGACACAAAGTCGATTGCATTCTAAAATGTACTAAATAAATTTAAGCAGGTGATTATGTGAGCTTTGCGGACAAGGTGTTTGCGGAGAATTGCAAAAACATATTGGAAAACGGCTATTGGGACACCGACTACGATGTGCGTCCCCGTTGGGAAGACGGCGCCCCTGCTCATTCGGTTAAATTGTTCGGGCTTGTCAACAGGTACAATCTTGCTGAAGAGTTCCCTATACTGACGCTGAGAAAAACATATTACGCCAAAGCCATAGATGAACTGTTATGGATTTGGCAAAAGAAGTCCAATAGAATTGCCGAACTCAACAGCCGCATCTGGGACGCTTGGGCTGATGAAAACGGCACTATCGGCAAAGCCTACGGATATCAGTTGGGAATTAAACACAGGTACAAAGAGGGAATGTTCGATCAGGTGGATCGAGTTTTGTTTGACCTGAAAAATAATCCTTTAAGCCGCAGGATAATGACAAACATATATAACCACCACGATTTAAGCGAAATGATGCTCTACCCTTGCGCTTACAGTATGACCTTCAACGTTACCGGCAACAAACTCAACGGAATTTTGAACCAGCGTTCTCAGGATATGCTTGTTGCCAACAACTGGAATGTTTGCCAGTATGCCGTACTTCTGCATATGTTTGCCCATGTGAGTTCGCTGGAACCGGGTGAACTTGTGCATGTGATTGCCGATGCTCACATATATGACAGGCATATCCCCATTGTGGAAGAACTTATAACCCGACAGGAGTTTGAAGCTCCCGAGTTCGCCCTTGACAAAAAGGTCAAAGACTTTTATCAGTTCACTACCGAAAGTTTTAAGTTTGATAATTACCGTTTTAACGAGTTTAAAGTAAAGATACCGGTAGCGGTTTAATCTGCATTGTTTATTTGGAATGAGGTGTTCTGATTGAACTTAATTGTGTCAGTAGACAACAACTGGGGAATCGGCTATGAAAACGGCCTGCTTTTCCATTTACCTGAGGATTTGAAATTCTTCAAATCCATGACTACCGGAAAAAATGTTGTTATGGGGGAAAAAACCTTTTTCTCTCTTCCCCGTCAAAAGCCTTTGCCGAACAGAAATAATATTGTTCTGTCCGACAATAAAGAACTGAAAATAGACGGCGTTACCGTTGTTAATACTCTTGATGACTTGCTGGAAGAACTGAAAAAGTATGATGCCGATGACGTTTTCATCATCGGCGGTCAGGCGGTCTATTCACTTATGCTCCCCTACTGTTCCACTGCATATGTAACTCATGTTGATGCCGTGAAAAAGGCGGATAAATTTTTCCCAAATTTGAAGGAAATGAAAGATTGGAAATTGGTTTATACTTCCGAACCCCAAAATTCAGGGGAGCTTTGCTTTACATATAACACTTACAAGCGAATCTGACAAAAGGTCAGACTTATAAATTATTTGTCCACTATCTCACGGGCAATGTCGGGATAGTTTGTAATAACCCCGTCACAATCCCAGTTTAGCAACCATTCGATTGCATGAGGCTTGTCAATAGTCCAGGGGTTTACAATCAAACCGGCTTCATGGCAGTTTTCAATGTATTCTTCATCAACCAGAATTCCAAGCGGATGCAGAGCGTCCGCTTTTATTTTTTTTGCGAAGGCTACCGGGTCATCATAAACCTCTTTATAGGGGCAATCCGTTGAATAAAGGAAGCCTGTTTTTACCGTGCTGTCCGCTTGTTTACAAGCCAAAAGAATATCTTTGTTAAAACAGGAGATAATCAGATTGTCAAGCAAGCCGAATTCTTTAACTTTATCTATTACTTTTTCGGCAATTTCGGTTGAACCGTTTTGCGGGGTTTTTATTTCTACATTAATCACGCTAACTCCGGAACAAAGCTCTAAAAATTCATCAAGTGCAGGTATACGGGTATTTGTAAACTCTTCGGAAAAATATGAGCCGAAGTCGAACTTTCTGAGTTCCTCAAAAGTATAATCGGCTATTAAGCCTTTACCGTTTGAGGTTTCATCAATATCGTAGTTGTGACAGATCACCAAAACCCCGTCTTTAGTCAGATGAACATCATTTTCAAACCCGTCCGCCCCCATTTCCAAAGCCGTTTTAAATGCGGGGATTGTGTTTTGCGGCGCTGCCTTACATGCACCTCTGTGAGCTATTACTTTCATCTTTTTTTCTCCTTTTTATTAATTATCAGTCAGAATAACCTTTTATCTCTTCAGCAGTTTTAAACATATAACCTGAACGTTCCAGAAACTTCCGGTTATTCATCACTTTACCGATACCTTTTGCAACGCAGAGCAGGGGTTCATCGGCCACATAGGTTTTTATACCGGTTTTTGACTCAATTAGTCTGTCAAGCCCGCTGAGCAAGGCTCCGCCACCGGTTAATACAATTCCGTTATCAGCAATATCCGCAGACAGTTCGGGCGGGGTTGATTCCAACACCGAGATTATTGTATCACAGATATTTTCCAGGCGTTCACGGATTGCCAAATAAATTTCCGTTGAGTTTACTTCCACTCGTGTGGGCATACCGGTAATATAGTTTTTACCCTTGACGGATATTGCAATTTCAGGTTCACGCATAAATGAGCAACCGATTTTGCGCTTGACCTTCTCTGCGGTTTTTTCGCCCACTATCAGGGCCCTTTCACGGCTGAAATAACGGATGATAGCCTCATCCAATGCGTTGCCGGCAAGCTTTACGGAACGGGAAATTGATATGCTTCCCATAGTTAATACGGCAACATCGGTTGTTCCTCCGCCGATATCCACCACCATAGTTCCGTTAGGACGTGAAATATCAATACCGGCTCCGAGAGCCGAAGCCAAAGGTTCGTCAATCAAACAGGCTTTCCCCGCTCCGGATGAAATTGCCAAATCTAAAATCGTTCTCTTTTCAAGATTTGTAACACCCGACGGCAGACAAATTACTACATTCGGTTTAAAAACCATATTGCCGCATATCCGTTGCAGATATGTCCTGACAATGTTAAGTGTGACTGTAAAATCAGCCACAGTACCGTCTTTCATCGGCAAAACAACTTTTATTGAGGAAGGCGCCCTCCCCACCATTGTAAATGCTTTTCTGCCGACAGCAAGGACTTTTCCGCTCTTTTCCAGATAAGCGGCGGCTGTGGGTTCGTTGAGAACAATGCCTTTGCCTTGTACATATATTACAACGGAGGTTGTTCCGAGGTCTACGCCGATATTAGCTCCGGGCATTATTCTCCCCCTTTCCCGAGTAGTTTACCCTCTTTTTTGTAACTGCCGCAGTTAAGCAACACACTTCAGCGGCTCCCGCAATCATCAGCATTTTTGCGCATTCGTTCAGGGTCGAGCCGGTGGTCAATACATCGTCACAGAGTAAAATCTTTTTGCCGGATAGCGATGACGGGTTTGGAACATCAAACACACCCGCCAAGTTGCCCCTGCGCAAAGATGCGCCCGCCTTGTGCTGCGGAGGGGTTTCATAAACTTTTACAAGAGCCTTGTATTCCACCGGTATATTTAATAAAACTCCGACTTTTTCAGCAAGCAGAGAGCTTTGGTTAAACCCTCGCTTTTTCAAGCTTTTTTTGCTCATGGGTACATATGCAATCAAATCAAAACTATCCGTATCATACCTTGCTTTTGCCGTTTTTGCCATAGCACGTGCAAGAAAATCCGTATTTTGTCTTTTACCTAGGAACTTAAGCCTTCTTATACATTTGCCAGCTGTACCGTCATAGTAAAAGGGGGCCGCCGCCTGAGAGTAGTAAACACGGATATTCGGGCAAAGGCATTCTTCCTTATTTCTGGCACACTTTCGGCAAATCACTCCGTCAACCTCAAGAAGTTTATCGGAACAATCGGCGCAAAGCCCGCTTCCGGTCGGAATAACCTTTGCGCATCCGGCACAGCGTTCGGGATAAAAAGCGGATAATATACGTTCCCCTACTGAAAGTTTATCAGGCATTTTGAATTGCCTCTTTAAGGAAGAAGTCCAGGGCGGAGTAGCGTCTGGCTTTTTTGTCATTCATTGTCATCTCTTCAACCTGATACGGTGAGCCCACAAGAATCATCATGCTTTTTGCTCTCGTTACCGCAGTATATAGCAGATTGCGGTAAGCAAGCTGCGGGATAACGCCTATTGTCGGCATTATTACCGCCTCAAACTCATTGCCCTGACTTTTGTGCACAGTTATTGCATAAGCCAATTCCAAATCCGCCGCCTGTTCCGAAGTCAGAACCGCAGTTCTGTCATCAAAAATAATTTCCAATGTGCCTGAACGGCTGTCAGCTCTTTTTAGAATCCCTATATCTCCGTTAAATATACCGGAGCCGTCCTGATCCCCGCGAGTCCATTCAATATCGTAATTATTTTTAGTCTGCATTACTTTATCGCCTTCACGGAAAATATTGGTTTTAATGATGATTTCTTTTTTGTTCTTAGCCGGCGGATTTACAGACTGTTGGAGTTTTTTGTTTAGCTGCGCAGTGCCCGCTTCACCTTTTCTGGATGGGCAAATCACCTGAATATCCTTCTGGGGTAAAAAGCCGTAAGCCTTTGGCAAACGCAGTGAATAAAGTTCGGCTATGGTATCGGCAGTGTTGGCAACCGTTGACCTTTCTATGAAGAAAAAGTCTTTTTCCCTATTATCTAAAATAGGAAGCGTGCCGTTAACAATCCTGTGGGCATTTACAACAATCAGGCTTTCCATAGCCTGGCGGAAAACTTCTTTAAGTTCAACCACAGGCAAAAGCCCCGAAATAATCAGGTCGTTCAGTACATTCCCGGCACCTACAGGCGGCAACTGGTCATGGTCGCCCACCATTACCAAACGGCATCCCATCGGTAACGCATCAAGTAAACTTGCAAAGAGAGTAATATCCACCATTGAAAGCTCATCAACGATTACCGCATTTTCACTCAAGGTATTTCGCGCGTTCCTCGCAAAAACGGGGTTATCATCTTTATCCCATTCAACCTCGAGTAAACGATGGATAGTTTTTGCTTCTCTCCCCGTAACCTCACTCATGCGCTTTGCCGCCCTGCCTGTGGGTGCGGTTAAGGCGACTTTTAATCCGCTTGCTTCGTAAAGTCCGATGATTCCGTTTATTGTTGTTGTTTTTCCCGTCCCGGGCCCTCCGGTCAGTATTAAAATACCCTTTTGTAAAGCGGTTTCGATTGCGAGTTTTTGCTTTTCTTCAAATTTAAGTCCGCTTTTATTTTCGATTTTTTTAATCTCCGACTGAATGGCCGGACTGCCCGCCGGCGGAAAACGTAAAATCATTGCAACATGTTCCGCCGCCTTTTTCTCCGCCATATAAAGTCGGGGAAGAAAGATATAATCTTTTTCTCTCACTTTCTTCAGGACAAGTCTCCCCTGCTCCACAAGGACATCCAAAGCCTCTTCAATCTCTTCTTTGCTTACCCCGAGCAGACTGATACAGGGTACAAAGAGTTTTTCCTCAGGTATGCAGGTGTGGCCGTTTGAAAGGTTATGCTTTACAACATGTACTATTCCGGAAGCAATTCTGTAACCGAGAACCGGAGGCTCCGGCAATGCGGCGGCAATGTCGTCAGCCCTGTCAAACCCGATGCCTATGCTTTCATAGGTCAAAATATAGGGATTTTCTCTTATCGCCGCTACCGCATTTGCGCCGAAAATACGATAGGCTTTTAAACATTCGGAAGCGGTCATTCCAAACTTTTCCAAAGCAATCATAACTTCCCGAATAGCAAATTGAGCCTTAAAATCGGCGCTGAACTGTTCCGCTTTAGCTAATGAAATTCCTTTAATAGATGAAAGTTTTTTAGGATTATTCTCAAGGATATCAAAAGTGTCTTCCCCAAAAGCTTCGACAATTTTCACCGCCGTAGCGGGACCTATACCCTTGATAGTGCCGGCTGACAAATATTTCAGCAATTCCGTCGCCGTTGCGGGCAGACTATGCTCACACAGTTCCGCCTTGAACTGGCGTCCGAATGTAGGATGATTAACCCATTCGCCTTTCAGTCTCAGGCTTTCTCCTACGCTTATTTGAGGCAAAGTGCCCACTACCGTAACCAACTCACCGTTGCTGTCCAAATCCAGCACGGTAAAACCGGAATCATCATTGCGGAAAGTAATTCCTTCCACATTGCCGCATAATTCAATTAATGTTTCAATATCTTGCATATTATTCCATAAATCTGTATTATGAGTTCCAATTATCCGAGAATTTTATACCATTTAGCACTTATTATTTTCCGACAAAAGGCGGATGATTTTAAACGCAAACATCCGCCAAAATACAAGCCTCATATTTTTTCCCTAATAAGCAAATGCACTTAGCAGTTTGACTGCCAAGCAGTGAAAAATTTGCGAGCAAGCCTGTAAGCCGAGTTCTGTCTTTTAAGGCAGCCATCTATCTACGCCGTTTGTTGCCAAAAGGCTTTAGCCACCTGTCGGGGACTGCGCCGAGCAAGCGCCAACCGATTTTACGGTTACCCCTGTCGGTGTTGCTCCGGATAGGGTTTGCAGGGCCGGACGGTCTCCCGCCCGCCGGTGAGCTCTTACCTCACCTTTCCACCCTTACCCGCCAAAAGCGGGCGGTATATCTCTGTTGCACTTTCCCTAAGGTCACCCTCGGCGGCCGTTAGCCGTTATCCCGCTCTGCGGAGCTCGGACTTTCCTCGTGAGCAAATTATCGCACACGCGGCTGCCCAGCTTGCTCGCATTGATATTTTAGGTCAAATGCTATCATATGTCAAACAAAACAGGTGGTCAGGACTGCATCCGGAATAATACTAAAAATCATAAATAATTCTCGGTTCGGTCATTGTTTATTAACGATTTGTAGTGTATCATATATATGAGCTTTCTGTACGCTTATAAATTTTCGCGGAGGCAAATTATGGCAGACATCTACTTTTCCGACAAAAGTCCAACCGGGGAATTACCACCATTAAACCCTCCTCCCGAGAATAAAAGAGGCAAAAAACATAAAAATAAAATGAGCAGGTTTTTAAAAGGGTTAATTGCACTCATAACAGTGTTTGCAATCGTTTTTACCGCTTTGGTTGGATACACTTATTTTACTCTTTGTTCCGTTGACTATAACCCGCAAGGTCATAAAGAGAATGTTTATTTAGACGGCAAAACACTTTGGAGCGACAACAAGGTAACCAACATCCTTTTTATAGGCGTTGACGCCCGGATTGAAAACACCGCTTCACGTTCCGACTCCATGATTCTTTTTTCCATAGACAGGAACAACAAAAAGGTTAAGCTTACTTCTTTTTTAAGGGACACTTGGGTAGATATTCCGGGCAGCGGAAGCGCCAAACTCAACGCTTCCTGCACCTATGGCGGCGCTCAGCTTGTTATAGATACAATAGAGTATAACTTCAATGTAAGAATTGATCATTATGTTCTTGTGGACTTTGACGCTTTTCAGAATATTATTGATCAACTTGACGGAATAGAAGTTGCAATAACCGAAAAAGAAGCCAAGGTTATGAGGGAGGAATACTTTTTTAAAACACAGGCGGGTCCTAATGTTCACCTCAACGGGAATGAAGCCCTCTGGTACAGCCGGATTCGTTATTTAGACTCGGACTTTATGCGTACAAAACGTCAAAGGAATGTTGTTGAGGCCATAATTAAGAAGTCCATTGACAAAAAGCCTTGGGAAGTACTGCCGATTTTAAATTCCGTTCTACCTGAAGTTGAAACGGATATGTCCCCCGCCTTGCTGACTAAATATGCCTTTGGAGCCGCTTTATTCTATAGGCATTACGAGGTTCAGCAGGCCAGAATACCTGCCGACGGGACTTGGCAGAATGCTACCAAGAGGAAGCAGGCCGTGCTTTTGGCCGATTTGGGTAAAAACCAGCAATATATATATGATTTTCTCTACACCCCCGGCAAAGAAGAAACTACAACCGGCAGTCAAAACAACTGATTTGGAGGTTTGAAATGTTCGATAAAACCGCATTGTATAAAATTTCTACGGGAGTTTACGTAACCGGAGTTGCATTAGACGGCCGTCTCGGAGGTTCGACCGTAGATGCTTTTATACAGGCTTCCAGCGCCAATCCGCCCCATGTTATACTTTGCAGCATGAATAGAAATAATACTACCTCTTTCATTGTGGAAAGCGGAAGGTTTTCAATTTCTGTTCTGCCGCAAGATGTTAATCCCTTTTACATAGCAAACTTCGGCTACCAGTCCGGCAGAGATGTGGACAAATGGGCGAATGTTGATTATGAGCTGACAGACGGTTTACCGGTGTTGAAAGATGCCGCCGCCGTTTTGATTTGCAGGGTTGTCAGCACAAATCTTTTGCCCACCCACCATGTTTTTACCGCCGTGGTGGAACAGGCTAAAAACGGCAACGGTGAGCCTTTACTTTACGGGCACTATCAAAGCCATTTAAAAGATTCGGTTAAAAATGCTTTTGATGAGTACAAAAAGAATGATATTATACCACAAGCTTCCGCATCCCGCTCTGAGGCTTTGCCAAGCCCCGGACAAAACGAAAAATGGGTTTGCACCCTTTGCGGCTATGAATATGAAGGCGAAATCCCCTTTGAGGATTTGCCCGATACATGGACCTGCCCCCTATGCGGAGTAACAAAGGAGTATTTTGAAAAAAGAACGGTATGAAAGTAGTATTCAAGGGCTTTAATTATTCTCAGGACGGGCCGGGTAATCGCCTGGTATATCACCTGCAAGGCTGCAATATGCACTGCCCCTGGTGCTCTACGCCGGAAGCCATATCCGTAAACGGCTGTATGATTACCGACTCCACTCCTCGGGATGAGGATTGTCCCAACGGAGCCATCAGGAACGGAATACTTGACAGAACCGTTTGCGAAGATTGTTATAACAAACCTTGCCTGGACATTCCGGGCAGCGGACTTAGGCTTAGTTGTTCCGAAACCGACATAAATACTTTGTTTAATGATATTTGCTGTTGCACGCCTTTGTTCTTTGAGTCGGGAGGCGTTACTTTCACCGGAGGCGAAGCCACCCTCCAGTTTAAAGAGTTGTCAGGTTTGCTTGAAAAACTTAAAGATGCGGGCATTCACACCGCATTGGAAACAAACGGATCACATCCTTTTTTGCCCAAACTTTTTGACCTGATAGACTACCTGATTATTGACTGTAAGCACTATGATAACGAGAAGCATTTGCGCGTTGTCGGCACCTCAAATAAAGAGGTATTAAAAAACATTTCAGTTGCTTCTGCAAGTAGAAAACAGTTGTTAGTTCGCATCCCCCTTGTGAATAATTTTAATGCTTCAAGCGGTGATGCAAAAAAGTTTTTAAAGTTTTTTTCTACACTCGACAAAGATGTTTGTGATTTTGAATTGCTGCGTTATCATGAATTTGCAAAAGAAAAATGGGCAAAATGCGGATTGGAATATAATGTAAAAGACGGTTTTGTAGACGATAATTCGTACAGTGCTTTCGCCAAGATACTGAGTGACGGCGGTTTGAATTTAATAAGTACTTAATTTATTCCTTGGAGGGATTGTTATGAATAAAATAAATATTAGTCCTGCCACAGTTTCAGAAATGGCCAAAAGACTGTTTAAGGAAGAGCGCGCTTTAGAGCGTTTGGACGGATGGTTTTTAGCCCGGGAAGCGGCGGCCGAGGCTTCCGCAAAAGCCTTCGGGCGGCACAGAGAAGTTGTGGCCGCTCTTGAACTTAATGCAATTATTGACAAACTGCCGCTTTCAGTGAGTGAAAACGCAATTTTTGCCGGTACTCAAAGGGATGCCTTTGCAAAGAGTTATGCGCTTATTAACCCTAACTTTATGGTGGAAACCTTTAGCGGCTACTGCGATCCCACCGCCGTATTTGATGACATTGAGCCTAATGAAGAGTTTACGCCTGAAAGAATACAATCACTGCGGGAACATACAAGACAATCGGAATACGTAAAATCATTAACTGCGGTTTATAAAGAGTTTGGCGACTATACATCGGAAGTGGCCTTTTTTGTGGAGCAGGTAACCGGCCACCTTATCCCGGACTTCAGACCCGCACTCAAATACGGAGTTAACGCTTTGATAGAGGAAATAAACTCCGGGATAGCGGCCGAAACGGATAAAGACAAAATAGAAGTCTTCAAGGCTATCGTAATGACCCTTGAGGGCGCTGTTCGCCTTGCCAGACGTTATGCGGATATAGCGGCAATGCAACGTGTGACCGCTCAGGGAGAGCGAGCCTTACAGTTGGAGCTGATGGAAAAAACTCTTCGCAAGGTGCCGGCTAAAGGTGCACAAACACTGTTTGAGGCTATTCAGTCCTTTATCCTCCTTTGGCAGGTTATGTGCCTTGAACAGGCGCCAAATCCCTTTGCCTTTTCCGTAGGTAATGCTGACAGGATTTTTGAGCCCTACCGTATGATGAGCGGCGATACAAGGGATGAAGCCGCCGCTTATTTTAAGCATTTTCTTACCTTCTTTAATGTCGGTGACAGAAGTTGGGCCATTTCTCAAAACATACTTTTGAGCGGAAAATCGGTAGACGGAAAAGATTTAACCAATGAATGCACTTATGCATTATTGGATGCCTATTATGATATGAATCTGCCTCAGCCCATTTTGTCGGTTAAGCTCCATAAAAACACGCCCGAAAGGCTGCACCGTGAATTGGGCAGGTTTTTCTTTACACCGGGCTGCCTTACCCCCTCATTCTTTAATGACGATTCCGTTTTTGAAGTTCTCCGCCAAAGCGGCGTGGATGAGTTCGACTTGCCCGACTATTCGGTGGCAGGCTGTCAGGAACCGCTTATTATGGGTAAGGACAACGGCAACACCACAAACAGCTGGCTTAACCTGCCGAAGATACTTGAGCTTACTCTTAATAACGGCTACTCAACCATCACCGGCGAAAAGATTGATACCGGGATACGGGAAACGGATCCCCTCACTTTACTTAAAAATATCAGAGAATATTTTTACAAAAATGTCAGACACTTTGCGGAAAAAATGGCCGATGCGGGTAACGGAGCCTCCGTTGCACTTTCCAACCTGCCTGTCCCCTTCCTTTCCGCATTTATGGGCGGCGCTTATACCGGAATTGATGTACGTGACCCTATGAGGCAAGGAACAAAATATAACGGCAGCGGTTGTCTTATTCACGGTCTCTCGGTAATTGCCGACTCTTTTATAGCTATAGACCACATCGTTAAAGACAGACCTCAGGACGCACAGCGCTTGCTTGACGCTCTGAAAAACAACTTTGAAGGCGAAGGTGAAGAGGACTTAAGGGCTTATCTGCTCTCTCTGCCTAAGTTCGGCAACAATGAAGAAGTCGTGGATAAAGAAGCAGCCTTAATCGCTGAAAAGGTTTCGGATATCGTAGCTGATCAAAAGAATTACTTGGGCAATCCCTTCAGACCCGACTGGAGCAGCCCCTCAACCCACTTGCTATACGGTTATTGGGTTGGAGCTACACCCGACGGCAGAAAAGCCAGAGAACAGTTAAATTACGGCGTTGACCCGTTGTTCGGCGAGGCTTCCGGCGGTTTGGGGTTCCGTTTGTTATCCAACTTTAAGCTCCCCTTTGAAAAGTTCTGCGGGGGATATGCCTCCCACTTCGGTATTGACCCCAAGTTCTTTAAAGCGAAAGATTACGAGGGCAAGGGCGAAGAGTTCGCAAAACGGGTTATTATTCCCCTTTTCTTCAACGAACAGATAGACTGCATTAAGCCGTTTTATCTTTATGTCAATGTCACCACACCGGAAACCCTGCGGGCGGTTTTGGCGGAACCGAAAAAATATGCTCCAAACGGGGTGTATATCATGCGTATTCACGGTACTTTCGTAAACTTCTTAGATTTATCACCCGCCATACAGGAAGATATTATTGCCCGTTTGGACCTCCAGTCCACATCTTTATAAGGAGCAAGATCCGAATGAATGTGCTGGGGATTGACATTGGAACCACTTCAATTTGCGCAGTTGTTGTTGATGCGCAAACCGGCGAAATTAAAAAAAGCATCAGTATTGATAACGACAACCTGCTGGAAAGTAAATACCCTTTCGAGCGGATTCAGAATCCTGTTGCCATTGTCGAAAAATGTCTTTCTATAACCCAAAAACTTTGTGACGAGTTTTCTCCCCTTGCCGGCATCGGTGTTACAGGGCAGATGCACGGCATTGTTTATATTGATAAGGATGCTGAAGCAGTCAGTCCCCTTTATTTTTGGCAGGATGAAAGCGGAAATGAAGCATATAATGACGAACTCAGTTATGCTGAATATCTGAGTAATTTAACAGGTTATAAAATGGCAACCGGTTATGGCGCTTCAACCTATTTTTACCACTCCCAAAACGGGCGTGTGCCCGAAGAAGCGGTGTCGATTTGCACAATTCACGATTATTTGGTCAATAAGCTCTGCGGTTTAAACAGACCTTTGATGCATACTTCCGATGCCGCAAGCCTCGGCCTGTTTGATTTAAATCTATTGAAGTTTGATTCTGAAGCCATAGAGAGCGCCGGCTTGGATTATTCATTTTTTCCGGAAGTAACAGGAAATTTTGAAGTTGGGGGAACATTTAGAGATGTTCCGGTAGCCGTTGCCATAGGCGACAACCAGGCAAGCTTTTTAGGTTCCGTTAAGGAAATGGGCAGCGCACTGCTGGTAAATGTAGGAACCGGAAGCCAAATCTCTTTTTTAACGGATGCTATAACGCCGGGCAGTTTGGAGGTTCGTCCCTGTTTTAACGATAAATATCTGCGTGTCGGCTCCTCTCTTTGCGGCGGCAGAGCCTTTTCAGTTTTAGAAAAGTTTTTAAGAAACACCGCCGCCCTTGTTACCGGAGAAAAAATTCCGAGCGCATACGCCGCAATAGATAGGTATCTTGATAATGCCGAAACACCGGATAACGCTTTAAAAATCGACACACGTTTTGCCGGCACACGGGAAAATCCGGAACTAAGGGGCAGCGTTCAAAACCTGGGCACAGATAACTTTACACCCGGTCACTTTATTTGGGGTGTTATCGAAGGGATTGCCGACGAATTGAAAGACATGTATGATGATTTCGGTGCAAGCGGGCACAAAATGCTTGTAGGCTCAGGCAACGGCCTGCGAAAAAATAAAGCGTTGTGCAGAACTTTTGCCGAAAAATTCGGCCTTGAGCTGCATATTCCTCTTCATACGGAAGAAGCGGCATTCGGTGCAGCGCTGTTTGCTTTGACTGCCACGGGATACTGCGCTGATATAAAAGAAGCTCAACGCCTGATCAGGTATAAATCCATTATTTAGCTTTGTTTTAATCTAAATTATATATTTGAGGTGGTAAATAAAATGCAAAACCCGAAAATGTCCGTTTATTTTGAAAGCAAGACGCCTTCCGGGGTAAGACTTGCACAAATGCGTTATGACGAAAGACAAAACAAACCTGAAACCGTAATTAATGTCAGCCAAGGTAATGTTCCCCTGCCCGCAAATCCCGCCCTTCAAAAAAGACTTTTTAATCTGGGCGCTGCCGGCAGTCCCTTTGAAAAGGGTATAATCAAGTATTCCAAGGCGGCGGGTGAAAAAGAATGCCGTGACGCTTTTTTGAATATTCTTGCCTGTGAAGGCTTTGATACGAAAAACCTCCATGTTCAGGTTACCGACGGCGGCTCCTCAGCTATGGAGATAATGCTCCTCGGAGTTTGCGGCCCTGCAGGCAGTTCCGAGGCTCCCCTGCTGCTTTTAGACCCGGCATACACCAATTATATCGGCTTTGCTAAAAGAGTCGGCCGAAAACCGGTTACTGTACGCCGCACTTTAAAAGATGACGGACATTTTTCTCTGCCCTCTGCTGACGAGATTGAACAGGCAATCAGGTTACATAAACCCGGTGCCCTGCTTGTAATTCCCTATGACAACCCCACCGGTCAACTCATGACAAAAGAGCAGTTGATTGAAATTGCGGAGCTTTGCGTCAAATACAATATCTGGATGGTAAGCGACGAAGCCTACCGTGAACTTTACTATACCGGCGGCGATGTTCTTGTAAGTGTATGGGGACTTTCCGATAAAGATGTACCGGGTATTGAAGGACGCAGGATAAGTATTGAAACTGCTTCCAAGGTCTGGAACGCCTGCGGACTCCGAATCGGCGCCCTGATAACCGATAATAAAGAGTTCAGCGGACGCTGTGCGGCGGAGTACACTAACAACCTTTGCCCCAATGTAATCGGCCAATACATTTTTGCCGCTCTTGTTCACGAAACAAAGGATTCCCTGACCGCTTGGTATAATCAATTGCGTGAATATTATAAAGGCATGATAATCGATGTGCGGGAAGGCTTGCTGAAGGAAGAACCCCGCCTTATTGTGTCCAGCCCCGACGCATCTATATATACACTTATCGATGTCCGCAACGTGGTAAAACCCGGCTTTGATTGTGTAGATTTTGCCCTCTACTGCTCTGAAAAAGGCGAGGTTGATTTAGACGGCGTTTCCGCAACACTTCTTTTGACACCTATGAAAGGTTTTTATGTATGCGATAAGGGCGATACAAACCCGGGGACAACACAATTCCGTATATCATTTGTCCAATCCCCCGAAGTCATGGGGAAAGTTCCAAAACTGTTTGTTGCTCTTTTAAGGCAATATGAAGCTTTAAGATAAAGAACAGACATTTCGGGGCTGTGCAAAGCAACATCTGCACAGCCCTCTTTTAATAGAACAAAAACAAATATGCCTCCCGATGTTAATTCGTCGGGAGGCATAAACTTTCATTTGTTTGCTATTTTTTGAAATAGCGGAATAATAACAGCCAGAATTTTTTGAACCCAGGCGGAAATTACTTCAACGATAGTTTTCTTCAAAGTAATTCTCACATCTTTTGTGGCTGCCAAGTCACCATTTCCGTCATAAATATTGACAGTTATGATTGTCGAACGAACAAAAAAGCCTTTGTTTGTTACATTACCTTCCTTATCAATAATAACATTAAATCCGGAAGAAATGTACTCCACACGCCCTATGTCTTCCACATTTGTTTCGTAGTCAAGTTTATACCTTATTGACCTGTAAGTCGTTAACCAAGGTAACTCAATGACAAGCTCATCTTCAATCGGTTCCCCATCATACAAGATGTTTACGTAATACTCAATGGCTTCCCACTGGGCTTCCAATGTAATATCCTGCGGCGGGAAACTTTCAGGGATTTCCGGGCTCCAACCGACAAAATTATAGCCGGCTCTGGTTGGCGCTTCAGGTGGAGTGACAGGCGTACCATAGTCACCGCTGATGGGTTCTATTTCTGTTCCTCCGTTGGAATTGAAAGAGATTGTAATATTGTTAATCTTCCACTTTGCAGTTAGAGTAATATCTTGAGCAGGGAACACATCAGGTGCTTGAGGATCCCAGCCGTCAAAAGTATAACCCGATTTTCTGGGATCTGCAGGCAGTGTTAACGGTGAACCCTCATCTCCCATAATAGCCCCTATGGGAGACCCTCCTGCCGTGTCAAAGCTGACAACTATCTTCTTTTTCCATTGGGCAACAACGTTAAGATCTGATGAAGGATAAGTGGCCGGAAGAGCAGGTTCCCAACCTAAAAAAGTATATCCGACGCGCGTGGGCGGAGCCGGAGCTACAAGAGCAGAACCGAAGTCTCCGGTTTTTGATGCAACAGGTGTACCGCCGTTACTGTTAAAAGTAACCGTAACTTGTTTTACAGTCCACTGGGCAGTTACTGTAATATCTTCTTCAGGGAAAGTTTCAGGTAATGCGGGAATCCAACTTGCAAAATTATAACCGTCTTTGGTTGGAGGAGCAGGCGGCGTAACAGGGCTGCCATAATCGCCCTCAATAGGGGCTACATCGCTCCCGCCGTTTGAATCAAAAGTAATCTTACTTCTGACCGGAGTCCAAATAGCGGTATAGGTTGTATCTTCTTCAGGGAAGGTCGCAGGCAGTTCCGGCTCCCATCTTAAAAAAGTAAATCCTGTTTTAATTGGGTTTGCGGGCGGCGTTAATGGAGAACCTACATCGCCCCTCATGGGAGGCACATTACTTCCACCGTCAGATTCAAACGTCAATGTACTTTTGGGGACTTGTGCGACAAGAGGAAGAGTTAAATCCGCATCCAGAAAATCAAAACTGAAGTCATAAGTTGTTTTGCCTTGGGCGGCCAGAGTACCGTTTTCGCACTTCATAATAAATGCAGGTAAATTAGTAGCAGTGCCTGATGCTCTGAACCATCTCGCGTCCATCCAGATCCTGGCATCATCTCCGCTATTTATGTTTTTCAGCGCCTTAAGGCCAAAGCTAAAGAGCCAGTCACCCGGAATGACTGCGGGTGAAGCTCCGCTTTTTAAGGTTGTTGTCACTCTGACGGCATTGTATAAATCTTTTTCTCCGCCGGCAAAAGTTGCCGGCCAAGCTGCTGCAGGTAAATTAAAGCCATTATGCCCTGAACAGACAGTGTTATAATAAGTGTTTTCGCTGTTTGCCGTAAAAGCCGCACTGGGTGCACCGTCAAGAGCAAAGGCATTTTTATCGAACATGACAACATAACTGCTTGCGCCTGCCAAAAAATCAGTCTTTGGTGAGATTCTGACAGTAATGATTTCGTCCTTTGCAATTGTTTCGCCCACAGACAATGGCGTAAATACATCGCCAGAAAGTCTTCCGACTTTGAGCGCTGCATTGACTGCAACCGCTTCAGGGTCACCAGGCGCAGCAACTGTCAGAACGGCGCTGATGTTAAGGAGCAGAACCAGAGACAAGAAAACACTGAGAAACTTCTTTGATTTGAACATGCGACAACCTCCATATATTTTTATTGTTGCAAACTAAAGAGTCGACAACATCTTCAACAACAAGGCATTTTAGCCCACATACATCCACTGTGCAGTGTATGTCCGATTTCCCTCAACAACTTCTGTGGGGACAGCAGGTGACCAACCGATAAAGATATATTTGTCACGGAAAACGTTGGGAGGTGTTAAAGTATCTCCGAAGTTCTTTGTCATTACTGTTCCGCCAGTTCCGCCCGCAGCGTCAAATGTAATTTGAACAGGATTTCGGACCCATTGAGCAGTATATACGGTGTTTTCCGCAGGAACCTTTGACGGCACCTCAGGTGACCAGCCGTTAAAGGTAAACCCGGGCCGTGACACAAAAGGCGCGATCAAATCCGAGCCGTAATGCATAACACTATTGGAGTCACCGGTACCGCCGGCAGCGTCGAAACCAATTTGAACACTGTTAGTTCTCCATTGTGCGCTATAGGAATTAACACCGCCAACTACTGTCGATGGCAAAACCGGTGCCCAGCCGGTGAACAAATATCCCGTTCTGCTCATAGCAGGTGAAATTAACGGTGAACCGACAGGCAGAGTCGTGGTTAAACCTCCGATTCCTCCATTAGCAAAGAAAATGATGTTGTCTTCCTGCTGTTCAACCCAATTAGCCGTGTAAACGGAATTCTCTGCCGGTACTGTAGGCGGAACCTGCGGTGTCCATCCGTTGAACACATAGCCGTCTCGGGTAACCACAGGCGGAACAAGCTCGGAATCATAATTCATCATAGTGCTGGTACCACCCGTTCCTCCTGCAGCATCAAATGTAATCAGATAGCTGTTTACAGACCAAACAGCGTAATAAACGGTATTCTCAGCAGGCACTGTTTCAGGAACTGTAGGAGACCATTCAAGGAATGTATATCCTGTTCTTGATACCGTCGGCGGGTTTAGAGGCGAACCGTAAGTCAGGTTTAAACTGGCTCCGCCGGTGCCGCCGGAAGCATCAAAAACAATATTATAAGATTTTGCCTCCCAAATTGCAGTATAAGTTGTTGCAGCGGTGGCAATCGATAATTCAGGGTCCCACCCTAATAAATTGTGACCGGTCTTTGACACATCGGGAGGAGTCGGAATTTCACCGTAGGGGGTATTAACAACGGCGCTGCCGAGACCGCCATTGGCATCAAAGGTAATCGGATAAACATTCTTTGACCACTGGGCTACAAAGGTGGTATCAGCGGCCGGAACAGTGCTCGGCAAGGGCGGGTTCCACCCCTGGAGTGTGTGGCCCGGTTTAGACACCGACGGGGCTGAAAGAGGAGTTCCATAGGTTTGTGTGAAATAAGTGCTGCCTATCCCTCCGTTGGCATCAAAAGTCATTTTATAGCTGTTTACAGCCCATACTGCATAGAAAGTAAGCACACCGTTTGGTGTTGCCGTAAGATTAATAACACTTTGACCGTCAGTATAAGCAGGAGTAGACGCCCCTTGAGTTTGCGACCATCCTAAAAATGAGTACCCGACTTTGGCATACCCGTTAATTGTAAGATTTTTGGCTACATCATAGGTATGCTGGGAGCTCGCAGTAGACCCCGATGAATAGCCGTTACCGTCGTAATTAATGGTGTAAGTATTAGGAGTCCATTGAGCCACATAAGTGGTGTCGACATTCGGTACGGTTGCCGGCAACGAAGGCAACCACCCGGCTAAAGTATAGCCGGTTTTTGTTACTACAGGCGGTGTAGGCATCGGTGTACCAACTTCTAATACATTAGGTCCTGTCCCGCCTGCGCCTCCGTTGGCATCAAAAGTGATTTGAGAAGTCTGTGCAAATTTTGCATATAAGTGTACATCGGAAGTACCCATATTAATGCTGGCACCGTCGGCATAGGCAACGGAACCGGTCGGCGATGTGGCCCAACCCATGAAAGTTGTACCGTCCTTGGTATAGGTGTTTAATCTCAATTGGCCTGTGGTGTTTGCCGTAATAAACTTCGGCGGTAACTCTCCGGTCCCCCCGTTGCGGTGGAAAAACACTTGAGGCTTAGTTAAATCCGCCTCTGTGACATTATAGCTGGCATAGGTGCCGTCTTCATATAAATCAAAGACTCTGGCTCCGGGGTTGCCATCGTTATAAGCCGCCACACCGCAGGATTTACTGAAACCGATATCAATGCCGGCAGGAGTGGTCACCACGAAACTGTTTTGGTGGTCATGGCCGTAGTAAGAGCCGAGCATATTGCCGTAATTAACCCAGGACTCGTAGAGGGTCCGGCTGCCGTATTGTGACGATGATCTGTGTTCGGTGGTATAGTAGTTGTTATAAATTGCCGGACAGGGAAGCTCCTTAAACGCTTCCTGAGTGGTTGTAGCCATAAGGGTTTTAGGCCAGTTTATTTTATCGGTTTGCAGGTACCAAGTTTGACTGCCGTAGTCAGAGCCGTTTCCTGACCGGCCCTGAGTGCCGTTGGAGGTGGTGGTCATACACTGGTCAAAAACATCACGAACGATAATGTGCATAAACCAGAGTGAAGGCACGGTGGGGTACTGCTGACTGTTTTGAATATAGTAGTCAATTTGGTCAGTATAAGGGTTATTATATCCGCCGTTTGCATTACTGTTGGAGTCCATAACATATAAAAAGTACTTTGGATCATTGCCCGTCTGGCCGTAAACGGTAATAGCCCCGTTACCGGAGCCGCTGAGAGCCGACACATCATGGTCAACAAAATTGTCGCCGCCCTGAGACTTATAGTAGTTGTACTGCGTATCCTTTGAAACGCCATTTTCGTCATCGTGATTACCGAAGGTTACGGCAAACTTGGCGTTTCTTGAATTGAACACATCGACGATTTTACCGATAACTGTCCTATAAAGGAAACTGCCGGCAGTTTGGTTGTCACCTGTCAGAACGCAAAGATCCGGCTGGTAGCGGTCTATCATGTTTTTCATCAGTTGTTCCGTTCTTGAACTCAGGCCGGAAGATTCCTGAATATCCGCAAATTGGATAACTCTGAACTTACCTTCCGAGTCAAACCGGAATGTACCGGTAAAACTGGCATTAGACTTTATACCCTGCCAGGGAATTAAAACCAACACTAAAACTATTGACAGAATAATACTAAAAAAGCGTTTTCTTTTACTCATGGCGCCCTCCGAAAAAAAGAAGTTGTACAAACTGCATAAACTCCCTCAGTTTGACGATGATATTATAAACCCAAAACAACAACTCTTAACATACAAAAAGGAAATATAGAAAAATATTGCGGAATTAATACAAACAACATATGCCGCAGTAAACTTTGGTTTGATTGAAAGAAGGGGCACCTTATGGGAGGGCTACCGGCTTACCTTCCTTTGCCGATTCTTTAGCCGCCAGAGCTACCAAGAGAGCCTGCAGACCGTCTTCACCGTCTGCGGGAACAGGCTTATCATTATTGACGGCGTCAACAAACTGTATAAGCTCGTCTTTAAATGACTGCATATATCTTTCCAAAAAGAAATACAGCGGCTTATCACTGCAAACTCCGTCTTCATTCATTAACACTACATTGGTCGGAGTATCATTATCCGCTATAAGAGCACCTTTACTGCCGAATACTTCCACTCTTTGGTCATACCCGTAAGCGGCCCTTCTGCTGTTGTCAATTACGCCAATTGCGCCGTTTTCAAACTGCAGAGTTATGATGGCGGTATCCACATCCCCCGCCTCCCCTATCGCAGGGTCTACAAGGCAAGTCGCTTTGGCAAATACTTCCTTTACTTCGCTGCCCGCCAAAAAGCGCGCCATATCAAAGTCATGGATTGTCATATCTAAAAACATTCCGCCTGAAACCGCCGAGTATTCAGCCGGTGGCGGCGCGGGGTCCCGAGAGGTTATTTTTACAATGTGGACATCCCCCACTTCCCCTTCTTTAACCAGTTCACCGATTCGGGCAAAGTTATGGTCAAACCGGCGGTTGAAGCCTACCTGCAGTTTAACGCCCGCCTCGTCAACCGCTTTTAAGACCGCATTCACTTTTTCCGGCGTTAAGTCAATGGGTTTTTCGCAAAAGATATGTTTACCCGCTTTGGCAGCCTCAATGGCAATTTGAGCATGAGTGTTTGTGGAAGAACAAATTAACACCGCTTCAATTTCGGGGTCTGCAAGCATTTGCGTATAGTCATCATAGATTTTTTCAATGCCGAGGGATGCGGCAAGTTCGCTGAGGCCGGCCTTGTTTACATCCGTTATTCCCAGCACTTTTGCTGACGGAACATTATAAGTAATAGATTTTGCATGGAGTGAACCGATTCTTCCGGCTCCGATAATACCCACATTAAGTTGTTTCATAATTTTAAGCCTCCTTTTCTAAGTTGAATATAACACAACGGGAGGATTTTTACAATATAAAAAGAAGCGGTTTCAGGTGCTTTTGCCTCCGTTGGCGGTATGTTTTCAGCCCTTGAAATACAGCAACTATAAATGTATAATATTACCCATCAGTTTTGGGAGGTTTTTATATGTGCAGTTGCGCTGAAACCGGCTGTGACCTTACTCTTTTGGAAGGCATACTGAAGCCCTACATCGGCATACCGGGCAGCCTTATTTCCGTTTTACAAAAGGCTCAGGATTTGTACGGTTATTTACCTAAAGAGGCGGTGGAACTCATTTCCGACTCTCTCGGCATACCGGTTGCAAAAGTTTACGGAGTTGCAACTTTTTACACTCAGTTTTGTTTTGAACCTGTAGGCAGATACCTGATTCTGCTCTGTCAGGGTACCGCCTGCCACGTAAATTCATCCAAACAAATCGAACAGGCAATCAATGAAGAGCTGGGTATCGTTGACGGTCAAACCACCGAAGACGGTCTTTTTACATTGCGCAATGTTGCCTGTCTGGGTTGCTGCAGCCTTTCCCCCGTTATGATGATTAACGATGAAACCTACGGCAACCTTACCCCTCAAAAAACAAGGAAGATTTTAAAAGAATTAAGGAGTGCCGCCCTATGAAGATAGCAGTCGGCCAGGGAAGCTGCGGAATCGCAGCCGGAGCCGGTAAAATTTTTACCCTTTTGGAAACCGAAATTAAAAACGAAGGTTTAAACGCCGAACTTACAACAACAGGTTGTATCGGCATGTGTTTTTTAGAACCCATTGTGGACATATATCCCGACAACGGCGAGCTGATTCGTCTTGTTAAGGTTAGCCCCGATGATATTCCCGCAATAATCGGGTTCGCCAAAGAGCGGGATTATGACGCTGTTGCACGGTTGCGGGTTAGCGATGAAGATAACGGGTTCTTAACCCGTCAAACAAGAGTTGCCTTGAGAAACTGCGGAATTATTAATCCCGAAAAAATTGAGGATTACACAGAAAAAGACGGTTATCTTGCCCTGAAAAAGGTTTTGGGAATGACTCCCGAAGAAGTAATTGATGAAATCAAAACTTCAGGTCTTTCCGGCCGTGGCGGGGCGGGCTTCCCTACCTGGTTTAAGTGGGATGCTGCAAGAAAAAGCGAGGGTAAAGAAAAATACCTTATCTGCAACGCCGACGAGGGCGACCCGGGCGCTTTTATGGACAGGGCGGTCATTGAGGGCGATCCCCACTCTCTTATTGAAGGAATGCTTATCGCCGCTTACGCCATAGGCGCGCAGAAGGCCGTTGTTTATGTCCGGGCGGAATATCCCCTTGCCATCAGACGGCTCAGCAAAGCCATTGAGCAGGCGGAAGCCGCCGGTTTTTTAGGTGATAATATACTCGGCTCGGATTTTTCCTGCCGGCTTTCTTACAAAGCCGGAGCCGGTGCCTTTGTCTGCGGTGAGGAAACCGCCCTTATTGAGTCACTTGAGGGTAACAGAGGTATGCCCCGGCTTAAACCCCCGTTCCCCGCTCAATCGGGTTTTTGGGGAAAGCCGTCCAATATAAACAATGTGGAAACCTATGCTAATGTGCCCTGGATTTTCTTAAACGGCGGGAATGCGTTTGCCGCCATGGGTACTGAAGACAGCAAGGGTACGAAGGTGTTTGCTCTTACGGGCAAAACCAACCGCGGCGGTTTGGTGGAAATACCCATGGGCAAAACCCTGCGGGAAGTCATCTTTGATATTGGCGGCGGCATACGTTCGGGTAAAAAGTTCAAAGGAGTTCAGATGGGCGGCCCTTCCGGAGGCTGTATACCAGAATCCCTTGCGGATACTCCCATAGACTATAAAAAGCTTAATGCCACCGGCGCCATAATGGGTTCCGGCGGTATGGTGGTTATGGATGAAAGTACCTGTATGGTAAGTATGGCCAGATTCTTTCTTGATTTTACGGCGAAAGAATCCTGCGGCAAGTGCATACACTGCCGTATCGGTACAAAACGCCTTTTGGAAATACTTGACCGTATTTGCGAAGGTAAAGGCAAAGAGGGCGACATAGAGCTGTTGGAATCATTAAGCAACGAAATTAAGGCCGGTGCTCTTTGCGGCCTCGGGCAGACCGCACCGAATCCCGTGCTGTCAACCATCCGCTACTTCCGTGACGAATATGAAGCTCATATTAACGACAAAGTCTGTCCGGCAAAAGAGTGTACTCAACTGCTTCATTTCAGCGTAAAAGCCGACAAATGCACAGGTTGTACCCTTTGTAAAAGAAATTGCCCGGTCGGCGCCATAACAGGTGAAGCCAGACAGACCCACTCTATTGACATGGAAAAATGTATTAAGTGCGGCAAATGCCGTGAAGTTTGCAGGTTTGATGCAATCGATGTTTATTGATAAAATTTAAAACATCTTTTTAATGAAAGGAAATCTCTCCATGTCCGATTTTTTAAATATTATTATCGACGGAATACCGGTTAAATGCAAAAAAGGCTCCACCATTCTGGAAGCGGCCTCTCAGGCAGGGATAAAAATTCCTACTCTCTGCCATGACGAGCGGACAAAAATTTACGGCGCTTGCGGTCTTTGCGTTGTTGAGGCTGCCGGTAATTCAAAACTGTTGCGGGCCTGTTCCACTCAGGCAAGTGACGGTATGGATATTAAGACGAATACGCCGAGAGTCATATCCTCCCGCAAATGCGCCCTTGACCTGCTTTTGTCCGACCACGGCGGAGATTGCAGACCGCCCTGTGTACTTGCCTGCCCCGCAGGTACGGACTGCCAAGGGTATGCCGGACTTGTAGCCAATGGGGAACACAAAGAGGCGCTTAAACTTGTAAAAGAGATTTTGCCCCTGCCATCCTCCATCGGGCGGGTATGCCCTCACCCCTGTGAAATAGCCTGCCGCAGGAAGTTGGTGGAAGAACCCGTATCCATAGCCGCAATAAAAAGATTCATAGGCGACAAAGAGCTTGAAGACCCGAATAAATATATTCCCGAACTTGCCGAGCCTACCGGTAAAAATGTTGCCATTGTAGGCGGAGGCCCGGCGGGACTTACGGCGGCTTATTATCTCAGAATAAAGGGGCATGCCCCGACCGTTTTTGATATGATGCCTAAAATGGGCGGAATGCTCCGTTACGGCATTCCCGAATACCGCCTGCCCGAGTCTGTTTTGGATCAGGAAATTGAAATAATAAAAGATCTGGGCATGGAGTTTGTCAACAACTTTAAAATCGGCAAAGATGCAACTTTGGAGCAGCTCCGTCAAGAATATGATGCCGTGATAATTGCCATCGGCGCCTGGACAAGCAGTAAAATGCGTGTACCCGGCGAAGATTTGGAAGGAGTTTTCGGCGGTATCGACTTTCTGCGTGAAGTTGCTTTAGGCTCGCCGCCCGAAATAGGCAAACGTGTGGCTGTATGCGGCGGCGGCAACACCGCCATGGACGCATGCAGAACGGCTGTTCGGCTCGGTGCGGAAGAAGTATATGTTATTTACCGCCGTACCCGGGAAGAGATGCCGGCGGAAGAAATTGAGATTGTTGAAGCGGATGAAGAAGGGGTTGTATTTAAATTCCTGACCAATCCCGTAGAGATATCAGGCGATAACGGACGCATTACCGGCGTTAAACTGCAGAAAATGCAGCTGGGCGAACCCGATGCCAGCGGCAGAAGACGGCCCGTCCCCGTGGAAGGCGCTTTTGAAGAACTTGAACTTGACAGTTTTATATCGGCTATCGGCCAGCAGCCCGCACTTGCAGGTTTTGAGGCGCTTGACTCCACCAAGTGGAACACCATAATTGCCGATGAATCAACTTTCAGAACTTCCGTTGAAGGTGTGTTTGCAGTCGGCGATGCTACAAACAACGGGGCGGACATTGCCATATCCGCAATAGCGGAGGCACAAAAAGCCTGCGCCGTTGTTGACGCTTATCTTTACGGTAAAGAAGCCGCATATAATGCCCCTTATTTTGTCAAAAGAGAGATAACAGCCGAAGATCTTAAGGACAGGCCGAAAGAGCCGAGAGCAAAGATGAAAGTTCTCAGCCCTGAGGAAAGAAAGACCAACTTTAACGAAATTGCGTCGGTTTTATCTGAAGAGGCCGCTATGCGGGATGCAAAGCGTTGCCTGGAGTGCGGCTGCCATGACTTCTTTGAATGCAAACTCATCCATCTGGCTCACCGATATGATGTTACTCCCTCCCTTTATGAAGGAGTTAAGCGCGCGCCGCACGAAGACAAGGCTCACCCCTATATTGAACAGAATGCCGAAAAATGTATTCTCTGCGGACTTTGTGTGCGAGTCTGTGACGAAATGGTGGGTGTAACCGCTCTTGCCCTTGTTGACCGCGGTTTTGAGACCCTGGTTTCCCCCGAGTTCTGTGCCCCCTTAGTTCAGACAAACTGCATTGCCTGCGGCCAGTGTGTGGCGGTTTGTCCCACAGGAGCGTTAAGAGAAAAAACACCCTTCATTAAGAGTGTACCCGTTGATGAAAATTCCGTCATTACAGTTTGTTCAGGTTGCGCCGCCGGTTGCGCCGTGGATTTACGCTATATCGGCTCCACTATGACCCGTGCCCTGCCTGCCGGTGCTCAGGGTATGCTTTGTGCTCAGGGACGCTTCGGCTTTGCCGATGCAAACTCTCCCGACAGAATACTGACACCCTTAATAAAAAATTCTGAAGGCTTTTCAAAAGTAAGTTTTGATGAGGCTACCGAATTCTTTGCTTCACATTTAAGCAGCGTAATCGATGCGCACGGCAAAGAAGCTGTCGGTTTTGCCGTTGCGGAAAACACCGCAATAGAGGAAGCGGAGCAAATCAAAGCCCTTGCCCGACAGATAACCGGAACTGAAAATGTATTCACCTTCGGCAACCACAAAAAAACGCTGCTTGATTCCCTCGGCCTTAACCCGGACGATGCGGTTTATGACAGATTGTTCGGAGAGCCTTTTAAGAAGGGAGCCAACCGTGAGGGGTTGGCAAGAATGGGAATATCGGCAAATGAAGACTATTCAAAACTGAAAGCTCTGATAGTTTTTGGCGACGATGCGCCTAAAAACCTGCCTGAAGTTGAGTTTTTAGCCCTGATAGCCTCTATGCCCTCTCCTCTCACAAAGATTTGTGACGTTATATTCCCCTCAGCGGTATTCGGCGAATACTCCGGCAAATATGTTTATGCCGACGGTAAAGAGGGACAACTTAAAAAAGCCGTTAAACCTAAAAACGGCATGGATAATTTAGACTTGCTTAAAAAGCTGCAAACCGCTTTTTAAGCTTAACGAACGGAAAAATACTGTCGGGATATTCATTTAATTAACCGACAGTACGCATTAAATGAAGGAGGATAAACTGCTATGCTTGTGAAAGGACCCGCTAAATTTCCAAAAGGGTATAATGAAATTGCCCGTTTTGACGACAAGGAGCAAAACTCCTTAATGGACTTCGGTATTCTGAGCTTAGGTGCCGGGGAAAGTTTTTCAGAAGGTCAATCTTTGGAGCGTGCCTATCTGCTTATTAACGGCAAGTTGACATTCAGTTGGGACGGTAACAGTTCAACTGTCAGCAGAAGGAACTGTTTTGACGACCCGCCTTTTGTTCTGCATGTTCCGAAAGATGTTAATGTTGTCATCGATGCGGTCAGTGACTGCGAAATTGCAGTTACCCGAACGGAAAACGACAGAAATTTTGCCTCCCGCCTTTATACGGCTGAGGAGTGCGAAGATGAAATGCGCGGAGCGGGCACCATGCGTGAGACCTCCACCCGAATTGTAAGAACCGTTTTCGATTACAGCAACGCCCCCTACTCCAACCTGGTTATCGGTGAAGTTATAGGCTTCCCGGGCAGATGGTCCAGCTATCCCCCGCACTACCACCCGCAGCCGGAGATATATTTCTACCGCTTTTTGCCCGAAGGCGGTTTCGGTTATGCGGAGCTTAATGACGATTTGGTAAAAACACGGCACAACTCCACGGTTTTTATAGTTGACAGTGAAACTCATCCTCAGGTAACCGCACCGGGCTACGCCATGTGGTACCTTTGGGTTATTCGTCATATTGACGGCAACCCCTACACAGTGCCCGTGTTTTTACCCGAACACCTTTGGGTGAGAGACCCCGATGCGGAGATCTGGCCTGCAGAAGCCTAAGTTAAGTACGGATGGGAGATGGAAATATGAAACTTACAATGTCACAAGCCCTTGTAAAGTTTTTGGACAATCAATACGTAAGCTTTGACGGCAAGGAAGAAAAGTTTGTAGACGGTGTTTTCGGAATTTTCGGCCACGGCTGTGTTGTGGGTATAGGTCAGGCTCTTGAACAGGGCGGACATTCCCTGCGCTACTATCAGGGGCACAACGAACAGGGAATGGCTCATGCGGCTATTGCCTATGCAAAACAGAAAAATCGTCGGGGCATTATTGCCTGCACTTCCTCCATAGGGCCGGGAGCTTTGAACATGGTCACCGCCGCAGGTACGGCAACGGCTAACAGGATTCCCCTGCTCTTACTGCCGGGTGATACCTTTGCCACCCGTCAGCCCGACCCCGTTTTGCAACAGATTGAACAGCCCGACGGATATACCACCACGGCAAACGATGCCTTTCAGGCGGTATGCAAATATTGGGACCGTGTTGTAAGGCCGGAACAGCTTATGACCGCAATGCTGAACGCCATGCGTGTTCTTACCGACCCTGCTCTGACCGGAGCGGTCTGTATAGCCTTACCCCAGGATGTGGAGGGCGAGGCCTTCGATTATCCCGACTATTTTCTGCAAAAAAGAGTCTGGTATATGGATCGCCGCCCCGCCTCAAAACGTGAACTTGAGGCGGCTACGGAGTTGATTAAACAAAGCCGTAAACCGCTGATGATTATCGGCGGCGGCGTGACCTATTCCGAGGCCTGGAAGTCGGCTCAGTTTTTTGCTGAAAGTTTTAATATACCCATCGGTGAAACTCAGGCGGGTAAGGGACTTATAAGATGGGATCATCCCCTTAATCTGGGCGGTATAGGCGTCACGGGAGGCGCCGCCGCCAACGAGATAGCCAAACAGGCCGACCTTATTATTGCGGTAGGCACCCGCCTTACGGACTTTACCACAGCTTCCAAATGGCTTTTTCAAAACCCCGCCGTTAAAATGTTGAGCATTAACGTATGTTCTTTTGACGCTTTCAAGATGGATTCAACGGCCGTGATTGCCGATGCGGATTCGGCTCTTTTGGATTTAACCGGCATGCTGCTTTCGGAAAACTACATTTCAGGCTGGTCAAATGAAATCGGGCAGGCGCAAAGCGGTTATTTGGAAGAGACAAATCGTGTGCGCAATATTATCCCCGAGCAGGGGCTTGCACAGACCACCGCTCTGGGAGTAATAAATGACCTCATTGCTCCGGATTCAATAGCGGTAGGTTCCTCCGGCAGTCTTCCCGGCTGTATGCAGCGTCTATGGCGTTCTTCAATAGCCAAAACTTATCATATGGAATACGGATTTTCCTGCATGGGGTACGAAATTTGCGGCGCACTGGGAGTTAAAATAGCCGAACCCGAACGGGAAGTTTATGCAATGGTGGGTGACGGCAGTTTTCTGATGCTTCACAGCGAACTTTTTACCGCCTTGCAGGAAGGGCTTAAAATCAACATTATGCTCTTTGATAACAGCGGTTGGGGCTGTATAGAAAACCTGCAAAACAGCCAGGGCACCAAAACATTCGGCACCCGTTTCACCGCACGCAACCCTGAAAGCGGACTGCTTGACGGTCAGGTTGTGCCCATAGATTTTGCCAAAATTGCTGAAGGCTACGGCTGCAAGGCCTACAGGATAAACAGCCTTGAAGAACTGAAATTCGCTTTGGAAGATGCCAAAAATCAAACCGTTACCACTCTATTCGACATCAAAGTCAATCACGGCAGTATGAGCGACGGCTATGACGCCTGGTGGCGTGTGGGAGTTGCCGAAGTCGCCGAAGATGAGGCAGTCCGTTCGGCTTGGGAAGCCATGGAAGCGGAAATCAAAAAAGCGCGTCTGTATTAAACACCTGTTGAATAACTGAATAGGAGAAGGAATAAATTATGTTAAACAGTAAAAAAGTAAAACTTGCAATTGCCCCTATCGGATGGACAAACGACGACATGCCCGACCTGGGCGGAGAGATTACATTTGAGCAATGTGTAAGCGAAATGGCGCTTGCCGGCTTTGCCGGTTGTGAGGTGGGCAACAAATATCCCAAAGATGTTGCCGTACTGAAGCACAAGCTTGAAGTCAGAGGTTTGCAGGTTTGCAACGCCTGGTTTTCCTCCCTGTTGCTAAGTGACGGTTATGACGCTACGATTGACGCCTTTATTAAACACAGGGACTTTTTGTACGAGATGGGCGCCCGTGTTATCGGCGCCTCGGAGCAGGGCAACAGTATTCAGGGTAAAGCGGTAAGCATTTTTGAAAACAAGCCCGTATATACGCAGGAACAATGGGCGCTTGTTGCAAAGGGCTTTAACGCCATGGGCGCTCTCGCGCGGGAAAAAGACATGTTCTTTACCGTACACCACCACATGGGCACGGGGGTACAGACCGCCGCGGAAGTGGACACGCTTATGGAAATTACCGACCCTAATCTTGTGTTTTTGCTTTTTGACACCGGCCACTTTGCTTTTGCCGGCGAAGACTCCATAGCCGTACTTAAAAAATATGTTAATCGGGTTAAGCATGTACATCTGAAAAGTGTTCGTCAAAAGGCGTTGGAAGAAGCCAAGGCAAAGAACATGAGCTTTCTCGACTGTGTGCGTCACGGCTGCTTTACGGTTCCGGGCGACGGCGATTATGATTTTACCCCGGTTTTTGACATTCTATCGGCAAATGATTATGAGGGCTGGATTGTTGTGGAAGCGGAGCAGGACCCCGCATTAGCCAACCCCTTTGAGTATGCCCTGCTTGCCAGAAACTATATTCGTGAAAAAACCGGTTTATAATTTTTTGACTACATGCGTTGACAAATATCAGCGTGTAATTAAATTAGTGTAAAAATAAAATATAAACTTTCGTTACCGTTTGTAAGCGGACAACGGCGGTGTAATGGAGATTGTTATGAGTAAAGAATTGAAATTTTACCTTGTTACGGACACCCACTACTACTCTTTAAAAGAATTGGGGCACTCCAATCATTGTGACCAGAAATGTCAAAATGAATCCGGCGCTATAATCGATGCGGCTTTTGACAAATTTATTGCCGATGATGAAATCGACATTATTCTTATCGCAGGCGACCTGACCAACAACGGGGAGCGCCCCAGTCACCTTGAGTTTATCGAAAAACTCAGACGCCTGAAAGATGCCGGTAAGCGGGTTTATGTAATAACCGCCACCCATGACTACGGCTTGCGGGATTTGAATGAAGAGCATACCATCGACACAAACAGTTCTCATGTTCATCGGGATGAGCTGAGGGGCTTTTATAACGACTTCGGTTTTAAAGATGCGATAGCGGAATATGACAGACTCTCTTACGTGGCGCAGCTTGCGCCCGGCTTTCGCCTGCTTGCCCTCAATGACGACGGTAACGGCCGCAGCTACTGCGGTTATGACGAAGATCACCTTGAATGGATATTAAAGCAAATCAAAGACGCTCATGAAAACGGCGACTACATTTTTGCCATGACCCACCACCCGGTTTTACCCCCTACACCCGCCTATCCTCTTGTAAGCAAAAGGGATATGCTCGGCGGTTATGAGACAGTCCCCTACATTCTTGCCGATGCAGGGCTTCAGTTGGTTTTCACCGGTCACTCCCATATGCTGAACATAGGCAGTATAACTACGGAAAAAGGCAATAAGTTTTGGGATGTGAATACCGGCTCACTTGTGGGCTACCCTACACCGATAAGAAAAGTTACAATCGACAGCGAGAATATCCATATAACCACGGAAAAACTTGACACCTTTGATTGGGATTTTGGCGGCAAAGACCCGCAGATTTACCTCAGAGACCATTTTGACGAACTGCTCAACGGTATCTTTGACTCCATGGCCTTCGACTTTGAGCGTTTTGTGTCCCTTTCAGGCGGGTTCAGTTTGGAACGCAAAACCGCCGAGAAGTTCAGGGTTCCCATCAAAATCTTCGGTAAAATTCTGCAAAAGCTCACTCTTGGAAAGGCGGGCAGACTGCTTTTTGTCAGCCGTAAAATTGACAAATCGGTCAAAGACATATTGCTCAAAGATTTGGTTGTGGAACTTGTCCGCAATATTTTTGCAGGCAATGAGCATTACTCCCCCGACACCCCGATGTATAAGGCGATTACGGCGCTGCTTGAAAGATTGCAGCCGATTGTAAAGCGCTTTGCCAAGGGCAATGAGATTCTTTCGGATTTACCCGGCTTTGTGGCAACCCTGATTTACGACGAAAGCCCCGACATTGAAGCGGTTATTCCTATTGCAAAAAGGCTTAAATAAAATAAGGGCTAACATTTTTTAGCCCCTTATTTTACACCGCCGCAGATGCCGCAAGGCGTGCGGCGGTTAGCTATTTAGTTGAATTATCACAATTGATTACGGTTTTAAAAAACTAAGCTCCCCAAAGCACAAATTATATTAGAGCTATAGTTACCGCTTATTCATGCCACGCACTGACGCCCTCGGTTGCTTCTATCACACACAAAACCTGTTCTTCCGATATTAAAACTATACCTCTAATGCCTGTTTCTTCCACAGCAAAGGTATTCGCTGTTTCCCACACCATACACAAATAATATGTATTTGCAGGTGTTTTAAGACAAATATCCACACCGACCTGATAAACCGCTTTTCTACCGGGGCGGGTTTCCCTATAATCATTCATTATCCTGTATGAAGATTCAATAATTTCGCCGTCTATGGAATTTATCAATTCATCGACTTCTTCAGAAAGATTATTCACATTGTCCTTGATGTTTTGGCACATCAGTTCTTCCAAGGCTTCTGCATCTTTCGCCTTTACCGCCTCAATTATCTTTGCAGCGCCGATAGAGGCGGAGTTCGTTTCCAACAACTGTTTGTATTGCTCAATTCCGGAATTTGGCGGAAAGAGCAACATTAAGAACGCCGTAATCAGGGTTAAGAATCTTTGAAAAAACACCGTCAACTCTGCCATAAAAAACAATCCTTTCTTGCGTTATGTTAATACTTTTTGTATCGGCGGGACGATGTCCACATCGTCCCGCAATATATCAAAAACCTAATCGTTGAGCCATATTATTTGTCAATTACTTAATACCACAAAAAACCTAAAAGAAAAATCCAAATCAGCCACTGCCCAACTGTAAAATCAACATTAACTTCTATGTTAATTGGGTATTCTTCACCTTGTTCATTTTCCGCAATACAAGTTACTGTTGCCGTACCTCTGCCGGTTGCTGTAACAGTACCGTTTTCATCAACGGAAGCGATCTCATCGTCAGATGAATAGTATGAAACCACTTTGTCAGCAGCTACATTCGTTACGGAGGCAAATTCAATCACATCCTTATAATTAATATCAATACTGTTTGAAATGGACTCCTTTAGATTGCCGACTCTAATAGCGGGGCGAACACCTCTGTTAGTAATATCGCAATAGTACTCAGCCCCGTGTCCGACTTCATCAATTTCGCAGACATAATCTGAGCCGTGACCGGGAGTGCGAAGCCACCATTGAGAATTATTATCACTAATTGGGGCCAGCGACAAGCCTTGGGACTTTGCATAATCGGTGCCCTTTGTTTTGCGTGCATCATCCCAATCCGAATAGTACGTAGAAAAGCCGTAGGCTTTGGAGCACACTTCATCCTGAGAAAGCAGGAAGACATAATCTTCCGTATCTTCGCAGTTAAAAATTACATCTCTTAAATCTAAATCAATCTCCGGTTTTCTGCATTTGTTTTCGCATACCGTCCTTAACATCCTTGACTTTTCCGCTTCATTAAATGCAAGGTTATAAAAATCGTCATTCAGCCACTCTCTGATTGTACTTTCCGGATAATTATTGGCAAAAGCTGTATATGATTCATCTCTGAAAAAGCCGTCATAACCATCACTTTTGCCATCGTAGAAACATGTAGAACTAAAAGGTTGTGAGTCTATTATTTTTTCGCATAAGAGCAGGCCCGTGTTTGAATCAAGAACACGCCATTTTACAGGTTCAAACTTAAACCAATAAACAGTATTTGTAAAATAGCCTTTCTGACTTTGAGTCGATTTGGTTATATCGGGTATGTCACCAGTATGTCTCGGTCTGTATTGTGAAAAGAACACTGCACGATATTGATTGCCGTCCATAGAAACATCGGCATATTTCATCCAGTCCCCTTGCACTGCGGAATTGTAAGTACCGTCCCCCGAATAGTAGCCATAAGATTGCCAAGAAAGGTCTTGTTTGTTAAGTTTTGAAAGCGTCTCAGAATCCGTAACCTGACTTTGCGGATAAGAACCGAATTCAATTATTTCTATTTTAGGGCGGCCCCAAAAAGCCTGAGCTTCTATTTGCAATGAACTTGAAATGTATACAAATGTCAAGCCCGTAAACATTGCAATTGCAAGAACAAGTGCAACATTCTTTTTAATAAAGGTTTTCATATTTTTCACCGCCTTTAAACACTTAAACACACACAATCGGGAAATAAGGGCACAACAAATCCCATTAGAATTTTAACACTATATTTTGCTATTTACAAGTTTTTTCCGGGCCCATTCAATCATGGGGGCCGCGGGGCGATGTCTTTTTTGATAGATTATTTATAACAAACAGGAGCTTGCTTACATATTCTCGTATTTTCAAAAAAGCCGGCTCGGTGCAAATGCACAGGGCCGGCTTTTTTGATTTCAGGTGTTACCATTCACGGATTATTTCGGGGTTTGCAAAAATCTCGTCAAGTTTTTTGATAAACGGCGCTACCGCGGAGTAGTCAAACGCCCTGTGGTCAAAGGCTATGCAGATGGGCATAAACAGGCGGGGTTTGATAATTTTTTCTCCGTCCTCCGCAACCACTCCGGGCTTTTCAATAGCGGGGCCTATGGCAACGGCTATAACCTGGGGCGGGATTATTTCCAACAGCGGGGTGCTCACGGGGCTGTTAGGTGTGACAGAGCCTATGTTGGTTACAACCAGCGTACCCTGCTGCACATCTTCAATGGTAAGACGCTGAGATTCCGGTATGCGGTAGTATTCTTTTTTTGCCTTGCCGCTCAAAGGATGCACCTTGTCTTTACCCACACGGCTGACATAAAGACGGCGAAGAACAGGAATCACTTTTAACTCTCTTAAATCGTCCATTGACTGCCTGAAAGCGACCTGGAAGTACAGCTCGTCAAGGTTGGTGTTAAGGGCCTTGTTTTTAATCTCAAGCACCTTTTCACCTATTTGAGAAAGGGTTAAATCATTAACCTTTTGAACGTTGACGGTAATCGTGTTTTCATCGTCAATTTTCAGAGGCATTGAAATGTTGATTTCTTCAACAATATCAAGCGCTCCCCGGGCGTTTATTTTGTTGTACTCCAAGAATGCGTTAAGATGCGGTGCGGCTTTCAGCCCTTCAACTACAACCTTGAGCATTAAAGTGTTCAGGGTCAGCTTTTTGTCCGCAGGGAGGTTTTCACGCAACGCTTTGAATTCATTGATAAAATCCGTAACATCAGGCTCATAAAGGGAGGTGCAGTGCGGTATATTCTGCCAGCTTTCACTGGTCATGTGCGCAACAATTTTACGCACTATTTTGAAGCGTTCCTGCCTGATATGCAGACCTTTTCTTATGGCTTTTTTGCCGACAAAAGTCACCTGTTTATTTCCGTTTGTTTTTTCCATTAATTAACCATCCTGTTGAATAATAAAAACCGCTTTCCGCCCGGTTTTAGCAGAAGCCTCCCGGGCGGAAAGCAACTTTTTTAGGGATTAAATATTTTTATTTGTATTTGGGCATCCAGTCGCCGTGAACTTCGATAAGTTCATCGCACATTGCCACAATTTCATCAATTGAAAGTTCGCTTGAAGCGTGGGGGTCAAGCATAACGGCTTGGTAAATGTAATCCTTCTTAAGTGTCGCAGCCGCTTCTATTGTAAGCAATTGAACGTTAATATTTGTCATATTCATTGCCGCAAGCTGCAGGGGCAGCGCGCCCTGATAGCAGGGCTGCACACCGTAGCGGTTAACCAGACAGGCGACTTCCACGCAAGCCTCGGGAGGCAGGTTGGTAATCAGGCCGTTATTTAACACATTGCCGCCGATTTTATAGGGTATGTCGGTGACAATGGCTTCCATGATATTTGAGGCGTACTCATTTGTTCTTCTGTGGGTTACATCGCCGTCAATGTATTTTTGCCTGTCCCGTTCCCAATTTGCAATCTGGTTGATACAACGCCTCGGATATTCATCCAGCGGGATGTTGTAACGCTCGATTAGTTCAGGGTGAGAATTTTTAATAAAGAAGTTGTTGTATTCCGCATTATGCTCACTGGATTCCGTGCAGTAATAGCCTAAACGCCTGATGTATTCGTAACGCACAAGGTCGTGGTGATCGGTGATTCCGCTTTCTAAAACCTCTATTGCCCTTTTGCGGATTTCGGGATAAAGGTCGGTTCCGTCTGCGTCATAAATCTCCAAAAGCCAGCCCATGTGGTTTACGCCGGCAATTTTTTCTTTAATCGGCAATTCATAGTCAATATCCAAATTGTCAAGCAAACCTCTGGAGCAACCCTGAACACTGTGGCACAGGCCTACGGTTTTCACACCGGTATAACGAAGCATATAGCCGGTAAGCATTGCCATGGGATTGGTATAATTTAAGAACCAGGCGTCGGGGCAAACTTCCTGCATATCGTCGGCAAAGTCTTTTAATACGGGAATAGTGCGCAGTGCTCTGAATATGCCGCCTACACCGTAACTGTCGGCGATGGTTTGACGAAGACCGTATTTTTTCGGAATTTCAAAGTCCGTAATTGTGCAGGGATCATAGCCGCCTACCTGAATTGCGTTGACCACAAAATCGGCGCCCCGCAAGGCATCCTTTCTGTTGGGAATATCGTGGTACTTTGTAATCTTCGCACGCCCTTCATTAATGTTTTCATTAAGAGCATTCACCATAATGTAGGACTCTTCAAGCCTTTTTGCATCAATGTCATAGAGGGCAATCTCGCTTTCTCTCAAAGCTTCCGCACACATGGAGTCGCCCAAAACATTTTTTGCAAAAACCGTGCTGCCGGCACCCATAAACGTGATTTTCATACAATTGCTCCTTTTCAGTTTTTTGACTATTTATTTTTGCAGGCTCCGCCTGTTTCAGCCGAACACTTCTTCCGCCGCCGCAACTCCGGCCATGGCATCGGGAGCATAAAAATCGGCGCCGATTTGTTTGGCGTATTCTTCGGTTATTACCGCTCCGCCAACCATCACCCGAGATTTTATATTATTTGAACGCAAAAGTCTAATAGTTTTTTCCATAGCGGGGGCGGTAGTGGTCATAAGGGCGCTCAAACCTACCAGTTCAATGCTTTCTTTTTTTACCGTATCAAGTATTTTTTCAGAGGATACATCCCGCCCTAAATCCAAAACCTCAAAACCGTAATTTTCCAGCATTACTTTTACAATGTTTTTACCGATGTCGTGGATATCCCCTTCAACGGTCGCCAAAAGAACTCTGCCCTTTATTTTCTGTTCGGCTCCGCTTTTTAAAAGTTCCTCTTTTATTGCCACAAAGGCATTTTGTGCCGCTTCGGCGCTTTTAATGAGTTGGGGTAAAAACAGGGTGCCTTTTTCAAAGCCCTTACCCACCTCGTCCAAAGCGGGGACAAGAATTTCGTCAACAATCCGTTGAGGGTTTTTATCCTCAAGTTCTTCTTTAGTCAAATCAAAAGTTTTTTGAGAAATTCCGCCTTTTATTGCGGCAAACAAGGGAGTCTGCGTTTCTTCCGGCCGGGTTTGAGCTTTGGTCTGAGTCAGCGATTGAATATAGTTGCCGTAATCAAGGCAAAGGGGGTCATGAGCGCTAAGAGCGTTGTGGGAATAATACGTATTCATCATCGCATCGGACAAGGGGTTTATTATCCCCGCATCCAGCCCGTGGCAGAGAGCCTCGGCAAAAAATGTTGCGTTAATTACATCCCTCTGAGGTAAGCCGAATGAAACATTGGACACACCTAAAACCGTTTTTACGCCCAACTCTTTTTGAACAAGTTCCAAGGCGTCCAGCGTTACCTTTGCCGCATCGGGCGAAGCGCCCACGGTCATAGTAAGCGTATCGACTATTATGTTCTTTCTGTTGATACCGTATTCTTCCGCAACGGCAAGGATATTGCGGGCAATTTGCAAACGTTCTTCTGCGGTTTGCGGTATGCCGTTTTCGTCCAGAGTAAGGGCAACCACAACTCCGCCGTATTTTTTGGCTATGGGGAAAATCCGGCGCATGGATTCTTCTTTACCGCTGACCGAGTTAATCATGGGCTTGCCGTTATATGCCCTTACGCTTTTTTCCATAGCCTGAGGATCGCCTGAATCAATTTGCAAGGGTAAAGTGACCGAAGTCTGAAGCTCCTTCACCGCACGCAAAAGCACCTCGCCCTCGTCGATACCGGGGATACCCACATTCACATCAAGGATATCCGCTCCGGCCTCTTGCTGTTCAACACCCTGTTCGACAATATAATCAAAATCGCCATTCAGAAGGGCCTCTTTAAACTTCTTTTTGCCGGTGGGGTTTATACGTTCCCCTATTATTACGGGCTTTTCACCTATGATGCAGGACTTGGAGTAGGAGGTAACCGCAGTTATATCTTTTTCGGTTACGGGGGGCGGAGTTATATCGGCGCAAAGTTCAATCGTCTTTTTAAGATGGGCGGGAGTGGTTCCGCAGCAGCCGCCTAAAATCTGGGCTTTTACCGCCGCAGTCTGAGCCATTTCCTGAGCAAATTCTTCGGGAGAAAGTTCAAAAACGGTCTTGCCGTCTCTGAAGACAGGCATACCGGCATTGGGCATAAAGATAATCGGCAGGGAAGAAAACTCCGCAAGCCGAGTCAGAAGTCCCTTCATTTTTTTAGGCCCGAAACTGCAATTAATCCCCAAGGCGTCTACACCCAAGCCTTCCAGCAATGCCGCTGTGCAAATAATATCGCCGCCGGTCAACAGCCTTTCTCTTTCATCAAAAGAAAAGGTGGCGAACACCGGCAAATTTGTATTTTCCTTCACGGCAATGACAGCGGCTTTCATCTCGTAAGTATCCGTCATGGTTTCAATAATACAAAGGTCGGCGCCGTTCGCCTCACCGCACATCGCCTGTTCTTTATATATATCAACGGCCTCTTCAAAAGAAAGCTCTCCGAAGGGTTCAAGCAGTTTGCCGGTGGAACTCATATCCAAGGCTATATAATGCTCTTTTGTTGTTTTTGCCGTCTTTATTGCCGCTTTACAGTTATTGATTGCAGCGGCAACCACGGTCTGAACATCAAGACCCGCGCCTTCGAGCTTTACCCTGTTTGCGCCGAATGTGTTTGCAATGATAATATCGCAACCGGCCTCCACATATTCCCGATGGATACCGGCGATTACATCGGGAGCGCGCAGGTTCATATTTTCCGGCAGTTCCCCGGGTTTTAAGCCCCTTTCCTGCAAAAGAGTACCCATGGCGCCGTCAAAAAATAAATGTTTTTTACCGATTCGGTCAAGCAGACCCATTGCGTATAAACTCACTTTCTAAATATATTGCGGTTTAATCAATTATGCCGGAAAGGTTGGCAACTATGCTCTTTGCAACGTCGGGCTTATTCATTGTGTAAAGATGAATCCCCTTTACTCCGTTTGCAATCAGGTCGATTATCTGCTCGGTGGCATAGACTATACCGGCATGCTTCAGAGCCTCCGGTTTGTCGGCGAACTTGTCAACCATAGCCTTAAACCTGGTAGGCAGAGGGGTTCCGGCCAAATCGCAGATAGTATTTATCTGACGGATATTTGTCAAAGGCATAATCCCCGCCGTTACGGGGATATCAATACCTTTACGCATGGCGTTATATAAAAACGTGTACATAACATTGTTGTCAAAAAACATTTGAGTCACTAAAAAGTCGCAGCCCGTTTCAACCTTTGCCTTTAAATAGTCCAGGTCATCATCTTTGTTGACGCTTTCAACATGACCTTCCGGATAACAGGCAGCGCCTATACAAAACCTGCCCCTGCTTTTAATTTCTTCAATAAGCTGATATGCATATTTATAATGCCCCGCCTCCGGGAACACCGTATCCTTGGGGATATCCCCTCTGAGAGCAAGTACGTTTGTTATGCCCGACTCTTCCAGTTGGTCTATAATTCCGGAAACCTGCTGCTTGGATGAGGATACGCAGGTCAAATGAGCCAAAGCGGTGATACCCAAATCCTGCTGAATATGGGTAGCGATTTTAACCGTATTTTTAGAAGTGCCTCCGCCTGCGCCGTATGTAACGCTCATATAGGCGGGCGAAATTCCGGCAAGTTCGTTTACGGCGCTTAATACGGAGTCAAAAGCGGAGTCGGTTTTAGGCGGAAACACCTCAAACGACATTGTTACTTCATTCTTCTTAAACATTTCATCAATACGCAAAGTTTCCACCTCTTTAAAACGCCAATTAATATAAATTAGCTATAATTATACCTATAAAGACCGCCTTTTACAAGGAAAAAAGCGGCTGCCCGCAAAAACGGACAACCGCTCATCGGAATGAATAATTTCAAGCCTGTTTTTTGTATTCTTCGTAATCCCTGAAAATGCTTTCGTCGTAGTAAAGATTCTGGTCTTTGTCGTGGAAGGGATACCACACCTGGGCAAAGAAGGGGTTAATTGACGCTTCTTTATCATAATCCCAGGGCTAGGGCAGTTCTTCCGGACACCAGTGGCCGCCTTTGAGTACAAGGTTGGGTGTCATTTCAAACTCATTGCCTCTTGCGCTCTTCCACTTGAGAGGAGTGAAAAGGTCGCCCTTTGTCATTGTTTCGGACAGGCACTCGCCGCCGCGGAAAGCTGCGGCCTTTTTCATATCTTCAATATCAAGCTCGCTCACGGGTTTGCTTTCATCATAACCGTGATCAAGCAAGGTGACTTCTTCCGTGGGTCTTTCAATTTTAAAAGTGTCCCAAGTGCCGATTTTCTCCCATTTTTCCTTTGAGCCGAAATAGGCGGTGATATGCTCCTGATCATTGTTTTCAATCCAGCTCATGGTGCCGTAAACGGGAACCTTTGTCATACGCTCCATACCCAACTTTTTAATGAGGAAGGGCGGAACAAACCTTGCAAGTTTGTAGTATGACGGTACGGTGGCGGAAAGCCGTTCAAAATATTCATCAAGAGTGACATTTTCACGGAAGTGGAGGTAATCGTTGAGAAGGTCTGAGTCCGCATACCACTGGCCGTGGAAGTTCTGGGTAATAAACCAGTTGGCGTCAAAAATCTTTCTCGGGTCGCCTAAGCCGATAGCCTTTAAGAGACGTTGCTCAAACTCGAAGTTTGTCATTCTGAACTCTTTACCGCTGCCGATGTTATAGAAACGGCGCCAGAATTCTTCGGGCACGTCATCACCGCAGACATTTGCCAAAAGACGGCCGGAGTCTTCCACAGTAGCCCATTCAAGCACGCCGTTAATGCAAACGTGGTACATAATCGGGTCATAGTTTTTAAGAATACCGGGATAGAGAATACCCGACTGCCTTAAAGAAACCCAATACCTTAAACCGGATTCGGCAAAAATGCGCTCGGCTATGGTTTTACTGATGGCATAGTGGTCATAAACACTGATTTTAATCGGGTCGCCGGTTCTTGCCCAATGAATGGGAGGATTGCGGTCACCCGTTTGTGCCACAGTACCGATGTAGACAACCTTTACCGCATTCGGGTCAGGCTGAGCTTTTACCGCATTAACAATGTTTTGAGCCGCGGTCGTGTTGGTTTTAAGGGTTCTGCGGGGATAGTAGTCGGCCGCCGGTGAAACCATGCCGCCCACATGGAGAACATAATCCGCCCCGTTTACTCCCTCCAAAACATCCTCATAATTTGTAAGGTCGCCCCAAACAAGCTTTACGCTCGGGTCGTTTTCGTAGGGTGCGAACAGATCCCTGTTCTTTTTGCTGCCGCGGTTGAGCAGGACAATATTAAACCTGTCTTTTTGGGCGTAGAGTTCCTTGAAGCCCATCCAGCCCATTGTGCCGGAAGAGCCCGTTAAAAATACCGTTTTCTTTTCTGCCATTTTTATTTACCCCTTTCAATCAACTGTCGGTGATTATATCATTGTACCGAATATTCATCAAGTAAAGTCAACAGAATATTATAATTAAATCGAATTATCCGATATTCATATCCGCTTTAAACCTGATTGTTGTTCTGCGCATCTGCTCAATTTCAGATTTTCTGGCTTCCACAAACAAAGAAGCGTCCCTTGCCCTGCTTTGATAACTCATTTCAATACCGTCAAGGCTTAAATAGTATTTTGCATTTACGGGGTACATCTGCCACTCCGTCATGGAGGCAAAGCCCAGAAAGTCCTGAACAATCTGCGCTTTTTCAGGTTCCGCCCTATAGTTTTTGCACAGCCATGAATAAATCTCCGGATGGAAGTTCGCCATAACTCCGGAATAGCCGGAGCAGCCGAGTTTTAATGAATCCAAAAGGGTTCCGGCGTGGGCGTTGTAGATTTTAAGCCCCGTACCCTCCACCGCTTTAAGCTTGGCTTCAATAAGTTTAAGCTCACAGCAGGTATCTTTTAAAAACTGAAAACGGCCTGTTCCGGCAAGTTCGCCCAGGGTTTCGGGCATCATAAGACGCTTATAGGGATAAGGGCACTCGTAAATACCCAGGCCGATTTCCGGTATGGCATTCATGACCTTTTCAATATTCCTTAAAAAGACGCTGTCGTCTTCATCTTCCCCTGCAAAGCGGTTTGATATGAACACATACGCTTCTATCCCCTGTTGTATAAAGGCGTCCGCTTCCCTGATTTGCGTATCCAAATCATCCGCCGTATGGCCGGAGGCTATAATTGTCATATTACCGGGCGCATTGGCAATAATAAAGCGGAGCAGTTCCAGCCGTTCTTCGAAAGAGAGGAAGAAAATCTCGCTCGACTGGCAGACGGCGAAAATTCCGTCCACTCCCCTTTTGTCGTACCAATCCAGTATTTTCAATACGGCATCATAATCAATTTTGTTGTCCACCGTGTAAGGGGTCACCATGGTGGGATATACGCCGTCCGGAATTGTTTTAATCATTTTTACAACCTCCTGTCAGCTTTCTTTATTATTTTTACGGCAATAATCCAACACAACATTTCTCAGTTCAGAAGCCAGATAGAAAGAACCGCAGATGATGAGGATATCATCTTTTCCCAAAAGGGAAGCCGCCTTTAAAAAGGCTTCCTCACTGTTTTGAACGGCAATGCAGTTATTGCAATATTTTTCTGCCGTTTTTGCCAAATCTGCGGCATTCACGGCTCTCGGAATCTCGGGTGCGGCAGTCACTATTGCGGAAAAGATTTTTGATACGATTCTCAGATAGGCGTCCACGTCTTTGTCCGCCATCATACCGCAAACGGCAACTATCCGTTTGCCTTGAACAAGGCTTTCGATTGTACTTACAAGGGCATTTGCGCAGTCTTCATTATGGCCGCCGTCTAAAATGATTGTGGGATTTTTACACAGCACTTCCATCCGCGCAGGCATTTCAGCCTTCTGAATCCCCTGCCGGATATGACTGTCCTCAATCAACAGGCCCCGTGAACGGAGGGCTTTTGCGGTCTCAAAAGCAGTTGCCGCATTTTTTGTCATGTGAGCGCCAATAAAGGAGATGTGAACCTGCAACTCATCTAAAAGCAGTGTTGTACCGTTAAGGTCCGACTGCAAAATTCGCACTTTACTCATATCCGGTACCCGGAGCGTATTATTCATTCGCCCGGCGGTTTCGGCAATGACGGCCATCGCCTGAGGTTCCTGTTCGGGATATACAACCGTAATGCCCTCGGGTTTAATAATCCCGCATTTTTCCGTTGCAATCTTGTCAACCGTGTCCCCTAAAACACTCATGTGGTCCATGGATATTGAGGTTATAACACTGACAAGAGGAGTTTTTATTACATTGGTTGCGTCAAAACGTCCGCCCAATCCCGTTTCAAGCACAACAAGGTCGCAATTCATTCTGTAAAAATATAAAAATGCGGCGGCGGTAATAACCTCAAACTCCGTCGGCTGAATACCCTGTTGAGTTAAAGCGTCGATTACGGGCTTTAATTCCGCCATAAGTCCGGTCAAATCACCTTTGCCGATCATTCTGCCGTTTATTTGAATACGCTCACGAAAATCCAGCACATAGGGGGAGGTATAAAGCCCCGTTTTATAACCCGCCGCCATTGCGATTCGGGCTACCATAGCGCAGGTACTGCCCTTGCCGTTTGTGCCGGCAACATGGACAAACTTCAGCCTGTCCTGCGGGTTCCCCAAGGCATTACAAAGGGCCTGTATCCGCTCAAGTCCGGGCTTTATGCCGAACTTTTCAAAAGAGTGGATATAGGCCAGTGCGTCTTTGTACTTCATTATCTCCCCGAACCGTAAACGGTTTTAATCCAACAGATAAACCGGCGGCGTTACTGCCCGATATTTGCAATACTTTCCCGGAGCATTGCAATCTTTTCCTTAAGTTTTTCCGCCGCTTCTTTTTGAGCCGATACGACGGCAGACGGAGCTTTGGCAAGGAAGTTTTCATTGGCAAGCTGTGCATTGACGGAGGCAAGCTGTTTTTCGGAACTTTCCAGTTCCTTGTTAAGCCTTGCTCTTTCCGCCTCAAAGTCCACAAGGTCGCCCATGGGTATGAAAATCTTTGCATCTTTTGTAACAATGTTTACTGCGTTTTTCAGGTCTGCCCCTGCCGACTCCCCTACCTCAACTTCCGAAGCCCAGGCGAGCTTTTTCAAAAACTCGGCGCCGGCATTGAAAGTATCGGCATAAGCGGTATCCACATAAAGCTTTGCTTTTTTTGAAGGGGGAACATTCATTTCCGCCCTGCGGTTACGCACGGCACGGATAGCCTGCATAATGCGCTCCATCTCTTCTTCCTCGGCGGGGAATGAATAATCTTCAGAGGCTTGCGGCCAAGGGGCTACCATTATCGCTTCACCGCAGTGGGGCAGTTTCTGCCAGATTTCTTCAGTAATAAAAGGCATAAAGGGGTGAATGAGCTTCAGGATGCCGTCCATGACAAACAAAAGCACCGCTTTAGCCTGCTCTTTATCATCCCCGCCTTTTTGCAAGCGGATTTTGCTCAGTTCAATATACCAGTCGCAGAAGATATCCCAGGCAAAATCGTACAGTTTTTGAATGGCAATGCCCAGTTCAAACTTTTCCAGATTCCTCGTTACTTCTTCCACGGTGGTATTAAAGCGGCTCAGCAGCCATTTGTCTTCCAACGCAAGGTTTTCATGCAGAGCCGGGAACTCCTCGTCCTCGTCAAGGTTCATCATGATAAACCTTGCGGCATTCCAGATTTTGTTGGCAAAGTTGCGGCTGGATTCCACCTTTTCTTCCGAAAAACGCATATCGTTCCCGGGGCTGTTCCCGCTTGCCAAAGCAAAGCGGAGGGCATCCGCCCCGTAAAGGTCGATAATCTCCAGCGGGTCAATGCCGTTGCCCAAAGATTTGGACATTTTGCGGCCTAAAGCATCCCTGACAATACCGTGAATAAAAACGGTATTGAAAGGCTCCTTACCCGTGTTTTCGATAGCCGAAAAAATCATACGGGCGACCCAGAAGAAAATAATGTCATAACCCGTTACCAGAGTATCTGTCGGGTAATAATGTTTAAGTTCCGGCGTTTGTTCCGGCCAACCGAGGGTTGAATATGGCCACAGGGCGGAAGAAAACCAGGTATCAAGAGTGTCCGGGTCCTGTTCAAGTTTATTGCTGCCGCAGTGACTGCATTTTTCCGGCTCGGTTTTGCTTACGGTTATTTCTCCGCATTCCTGACAGTACCATGCGGGGATTCTGTGGCCCCACCAAAGCTGACGGGATATACACCAGTCCTTAATGTTTTCCATCCAGTGGAAATAAATCTTTTCAAAGCGTTCAGGCACAAAACGTATTGTACCGTCCTGAACAATTTTTATAGCGGGTTCAGCCAAAGGCTTCATACGCACGAACCACTGTTTTGACACACGGGGTTCAACTGTGGTCCGGCAACGGTAGCAGGTGCCAACATTGTGTTTAAGCGGCTCGGTTTTAACCAGATACTCCCCTTTTGTCAATTCTTCCACAAGCGCTTTACGGCATTCAAGCATATCCATGCCTACAAAGCGCCCGGCATTTTCGTTCATATGCCCGTCTTCGGTGAGCACATTCAAAACGGGCAAATCGTGCCGCAGACCGATTTCAAAGTCGTTCGGGTCATGAGCCGGAGTGATTTTCACAACGCCGGTACCGAATTCCTGTTCCACATAGTCATCCGCCACAACGGGAATAGCCTTATTGACAACCGGCAGAATAACGGCCTTGCCCACATAGTTTTTGTACCTGTCATCGTCCGGATGCACGGCAACGGCGGTATCGCCAAGCATTGTTTCCGGTCTTGTGGTAGCCACCGTCAAATAACCGCTGCCGTCCTCAAGAGGATAGCGGATATGCCAGAGGGAGCTTTCTTTTTCTTCATACTCGACTTCCGCATCGGAAATTGAGGTTAAGCATGTGGGGCACCAGTTAATAATCCTTTCGCCCCTGTAAATAAGACCTTTTTCATACAGCCTTACAAAGAACTCGTTTACGGCCTTATTACAGCCTTCATCCAAGGTAAAGCGTTCCCGTTCCCAATCGCAGGATGAGCCGAGCTTTTTCAACTGCTTAATAATTGTGCCGCCGTATTTTTCTTTCCACTCCCAAGCCCTTTTAAGGAACTCTTCTCTGCCGAGTTCTTCCTTATACAAACCCTCTTTTTTCAGGGCCTCCACAAGCTTGGCTTCGGTAGCAATAGAGGCATGGTCGGTACCCGGCATCCACAAGGCGTCATAACCCTGCATCCGCCGCCAACGGATTAAAATATCCTGCAAAGTGTTATCTAAGGCGTGACCCATATGCAGCTGACCGGTGATATTGGGAGGTGGAATAACTATTGTAAAGGGCTCTTTATCTTCATCCAGCTTACCGTGAAAATAATTGCCCTCCAGCCACAAGTCATAGATACGATCTTCCACATCTTTCGGATTATATTGTTTGGCAAGATCTTTTGTCATTTATATACGCCCTCCCCGGCTTAAACTGCCCCGAAAATCAGGGGGCAAAAAATGCTTGAAAAATAAAAAACATCGGCGTTAATTATCCCATTGAGAGCTGTTTTTGTCAAGGTTGGGGTGATGCTTAAAACCGCCACAGAAACCAAACGGCTGTCAGGCAGAGCAATGTCCCTACTGACAGTCGTTAGATAAGTAGTTTTTTAGCGGCAGGGCTTAATTCGCTCTGCTCTTTCTGTCATAAATATTGCCGCCTTTGGAGTCAACACCGACAATAAGCGGAAAGTTTTCAAACCGGAGGCGTTTAATGCTCTCGCAACCCAGGTCTTCAAAAGCCACTTCTTCACAGGCGGTCACACATTCGGCGGCCAAGGCTCCGGCTCCGCCGAGTGCACAAAAATATACGGCCTGAAACTTTTTGATTGCCTCAATCACCAAAGGGCTTCGCTCGCCCTTGCCTATCATGCCCGCAAGGCCTTTTTCCAAAAGCGGTACGGTCAGCGAGTCCATTCTGCCGGAAGTTGTCGGGCCGCAACTGCCGATAGCCCGCCCCGGCGGGGTGGGTGTAGGCCCGGTATAGTAAATGCAGGCGCCGTTCAAATCAAAGGGCAAATCCCTGCCCTGTTCAATCAGTTCAATGAGCCGCTTGTGGGCGGCATCCCTTGCGGTGTAGACGGTACCCGACAAAAGCACCCTGTCCCCTGCAACAAGGGAGGGTGCTGAAATTTTAATATCTTCCGAATTTAAATATATTGCCATTAATATTGCTTCCTCCAAAAAGTATGGCTTTTATTTGAAAAGCTCGTCGGAGAAAAGTTTTAACAAGGCTTCCATATTGCTTTCGCTTATGCCTTCTTCATCGTCTCCGGCGGGGAGAGTTATCGGAGCTTCCGGGGCGGAGAGCGCTACTTCATCGGCGGCTGCTTCTTCCGCCTCTGTTTTTTCCGCAACTTCTTCCGATACTTCCACCGCTATTTCTTCTTCATTTTCTTCCGTTGCGTCAACCGGTTCTTCATCCGTTTCGTTAAAACCGCTTTCCGCCTGTTCGGGCATAACATCTTCCGGAGTGATTTGCATGTCCGCTTCGGCATTATCTTCCGCAGGCGGGGGCGTGAGTTCATCCACGGCTTGTGCTTCTTCAGCGTCAACGGATTCGCTGTCCTGAGCGAACCTTGCCGCAAGAGAATTAAGGGTTCCGGAAAGTTCTTCCATTTTCGCCTTAAGGACGCTGACATCTTCTTTGAATTCATCGGAGACCGAGGCAAGTTCTGCGTTCAGCTCGTTGATATCTTGAGCTGTTGATATCAGAGAATGCCTTGCATCACAGGATGCTTCTTCAATTGCCTGTTGTGATCTTTCGGTTATCTTTTCGGAGTAAATGACGGCTTCCAAAATAATTGTGCCTATCTTCGCTTCGATTTTTTTCAAGTTCTCCAAACTTTCCTTAATATCGGCAACCTTAAGACTCTGCTGTTTCAGTTCTTCTTCAAGATTATAAATGCGCTCACAATAATCATCGTTCAAAGCCGCCAAAGCCGAAAATCTTCTGCGTTCAGATTCCGCCCTGTCATCGGCCTGAGCGATTTGATTTTTCAGCTCTTCAATTTCGGCATCCTTTTTACGCAGAGTTTCAGACTCATCGAGGGATTGAGTTTGAATTGTCTCGATGAGTTTTAAAACTTCCTTTTTATCAAAACCGCCGAAGAGCGCGGTTTTTATTGTCAGGTCTTTCATGTTAAGTTGCCCCTTTCCCGTAAAATCAAGCAAACAAGGTTATCGAATTTACATTTTCCGCTATCTGATATGTCTTGTCCTTTATATATACGCACAGGCTTCCCCCGGTTTCTTCTTTAAAACCTTTAATATACGCAACGTCACCGGAGCTGTTATACCTTATGCGGCTGATATCTACCTCTTTGTCAATAAGCTCACATTTTTTGCCGCTGAAGCAGTGGAGGTCGGCAATAAGGTCGCTTTGATGCTGAGTTTTATTGCTGAAAATCAATACGGTTGAATTTTCAAGACAGATATAGGAAAACACATTTTCCATTATTTGTTCAGGTTTTCCGTTTTTATAGCGGTACAACATCCCGTCGAGTTTGCCCTCTTCTTTTTTCAAATACCATATTTCTTCCCCGCAAAAACTGAGTTCGCTTGCATTTATGCCTAAAGCCTCTTTTTTAGGTTTGGAGGAATCAAGGCGGGTAATTTGAAAAATAGAGGCGGCTGAACCGTTTTCCTCTTTTACGGTAAAGAATACGGTCTTTCCGTCAGGGGAAAATGTAAACTTCCCCGCCCCGGCTTCTTCATCGCTGATATTCAGGCTCACTCCCTCCGGCCTTTTAGCGGTAACGCAATGTGCACCTAAGGGTTTGCTTGCGCCCTTTACCACTTCTGCAACAGCTTCCGAAACGGCATTCAGCTCTTTATTAAGCAATCTGCCCGTCAATTCGGAAAATCGGATATGATTATTTTCATACTCGTATTTGCAGAGTACCAAAGCCGGAATATTTTGCGCCGATACCGCGGAGATACTGCCTGATGATACGCCGTCACCGAGTTTTAAGCTTTTACTTTCATAAAAAGAGTAGCAATCATGAGTACCGGTCATGAGGTTCATTTCGGTTATACTTCTGTCAATAAGTTTTCTGAGTTCATCCCTTTGAAGTTTTGCCTGATACTTTTCAACCGCTTTGCGGTACTGGTAGGAATAGCCGAAAATGAATAAATAATCGCTTCTGTCCGGTTCGGTGATTCGCGAGTCCTTATCTTTTAAATCGTCGGTAATAATATCTTCCCAAACGGCTTTTTCCTGTTCGGTTTGTTTAAAGTAGTAGAGAACCCCTCCGGCAACATAGTCGTCATAAAGCACACTGCTCACGGCATCCGATACTAAAAAAATCGGCTCTTTCGTATTGTCGAGCAGTTTCAGGGTAAAGGTGTCGGCGGCTTCTTCCGAAGTTTCACAGATTAAGGCGAACTTATCCGCATCTTTAAAAAAGCTTATCTTTTCAATGGCGGTTTCAATCAGTTCAGGTTCTTCATAAAAGCGATACCGGAAAAGAGCTGTTTTGGAGTCTTTAAGTTTTGTGTAAAAAAGGCAGTCTTCTTTTGGAGGGAAAAACACCTCTTTAATGTTATCGTCAATTTTTCTGGACTTCTTTTTGCCCTTATCATAGAGATAATAATGGGTTTCTCCGGTTTTTTCATCATTTTGAGCATAGACGGCAAAGTTACCCGAATCGTTTACTTCAATACTCAGCTGCACGCCGTACTCTACGATTATTCCGGCTTTTTTAACCCGCCTTTTACTGTTAAGGTCACAGCAGTATAAATCCCACTTGCCGTTTCTAACCTTGGAAGATGAAAAATAATACAAGGTAGAGGAATCGGAAGAGATTACCGGGTTTTTACCGAAGTCTTCCGGAAAGTGAAAGCCGCCCTTGCTGCTTTTAAAATGGTCGCCGTCGCTTTTGGTAAAAAGCACCGCATATTTATTGGATTGGCTACGGTCAACGGCATCAGCAATAAAGTAGATTAAAGCAAGAAGCGCCACAGCACAAACAAGCGCCACAACGGCAATCGCTATCTTTTTATTCTCTTTTTTGGGGAACAATCCTCTAACCTTCGCCCATACGGAGTGAAGGTTCGCTTGATTTTCTGTCAGATTCGACATATCCGAATCTACCATACTCTGCTCCCCGTTTATCATGCCGCTGCCGCTCACTTCATTTTAAGGGCTTCTTTTGCCCTGGCTGCGATGTTTTCCGCATTTAAGCCGAATACATCAAGCAACTCCGCACCCGGACCGGAACAGCCGAATGTATCATTAACGCCTACACGCAAAACCGGTACGGGAACAGTTTCACTCACAACTTCCGCCACTGCAGCGCCGAGGCCGCCGATAATACTGTGCTCTTCAGCGGTGACAATTGCTCCCGTCTCTTTTGCGGCGGCAATAACCGCTTCCCTGTCAATGGGTTTAATTGTGTGAATATTGAGCACCCGTGCATTTATGCCCGCCTCGCTGAGGATTTCACTTGCCTCAATCGCCCTGCTTACCATTAGGCCCGTGGCGATTATGGTAAGGTCATCTCCGTCTTTGAGTTTGACGGCTTTGCCGATTTCAAACTTATAGTCTTCATTGTTAATTCTGGGTACGGCAAGACGCCCGAAGCGCATATAGACGGGACCTACATATTCGGCGGCGGCAAAAACGGCCGCTCTCGCCTCGATATCGTCAGCGGGATTTATAATTACCATACCGGGAATGGTACGCATAAGGCCTATATCTTCACAGCACTGGTGGCTGGCACCGTCTTCACCCACGCTTATACCGGCATGGGTGGCGCCGATTTTCACATTAAGCCCGGGATAGCCTATGGTGTTGCGAACCTGCTCAAAAGCTCTGCCCGCCGCAAACATGGCAAAAGAACTTGCAAAGACGGTAAAACCTACAGTGGAAAGCCCGCCTGCTACACACATCAGGTTGCTTTCGGCAATACCGACGTTTATAAATCTTTCGGGGAAAGCCGCTTTAAAAACGCCCGTCTTAGTGGCTGCGGACAGATCCGCATCCAAGACCAAAATCTTGTCATTTATAGCTCCAAGCTCGGCAAGGGCCTTGCCGTATGCATCCCTTGTGGCTGTTTTAATTACTTCACTCATTTTAAGCCTCCAACTCTGCCAGTGCGGCCTTCAGTTCATTCATTGCCGTCTCATATTGTTCCGTATTCGGAGCAGCGCCGTGCCATTTGTAATTGTTTTCCATAAATGATACGCCTTTGCCCTTAACGCTTTTTGCTATGATTGCGGTAGGTTTGCCGGAACAAGCGGCGGCGTTTTCAAAGGCGGCGTGTATTTCTTCAAAATCATGGGCATCAATTTCGACCACGTTCCAGCCGAAAGCTTCAAACTTTTCGGGAATGGGATAGGGAGAGTTGACCTCCGTTAATGTACCGTCAATCTGTAAATTGTTATTATCCACAACTGCGGTAAGGGAGTCCAGCCCCTTTGCGGAGGCAAACATTGCCGCTTCCCAGATCTGGCCTTCCTGTATCTCTCCGTCACCCAGAATTGCATAAGTTTTAAAGCTCTTGCCTGAGAGTTTTGCACCCAGCGCCATACCGGCGGCAACCGATAAACCCTGACCGAGGGAACCGGTGCTCATATCCACTCCGGGAGTGAGTTTCATGCTCGGATGCCCCTGAAGAAAGGAGTCGCACTTTCTGAGAGTTTTAAGTGACTCCACGGGGAAAAAGCCTCTGTGGGCAAGCACGGAATAAAGAACAGGTGCAATGTGCCCTTTGGAAAGCACAAGGCGGTCACGGTCCTGCATAGCCGGATTATTCGGGTCAATATTCATTCTGTAAAAATACAGATATGTGAGAATATCAGCAGCGGAAAGAGAGCCGCCCGGGTGCCCGGACTTTGCATTATATACCCCTTCAATAATGCCGATTCTGACCTTGCAAGCCGTAATTTTAAGCTGTTTGATTACATTTGCGTCCAATATATTACCTCCTAAATATTCATATAATTATTTTCGATATAATTCAAAAGATCCGCCACAGCCCCTTTATTGCAATGAACCGCCTGAAACTTTGCTGCATCTTTCAGGGCCTTGGGAGCCTGACCGCATGCGGCGGGCAGACCTACGCTGAGCAGCATCTCCAAATCGTTATAATAATCGCCTATTGCCGCAACGTGCTCTATTGATATCCCGAGGCTTTTTGCCAGTTCTTTGACGGCTGTTCCCTTGCTGACTCCTGCGGCAAGAATCTCATAAGTAAAAATGGAGGTGGAAACGGGATTTAAAACGTTGTCATTTTTCGTTTCAATAAACTTCCGCACACGGCTCAAATTATGAGGCCAATCCATAAAAATCATCTTACCCCAATTGAGGTGCAGAATTTCTTCAGGCTTGCAAACCTTTGTGTGCGGCAGTTTATCCGCCGAAACCAGGGCGGGAGCGAACATAAGGGAGTTGAGAATATAAAGATGGTCTTCAGTATAAACCGTAATTTCCGCAGAAGGAAATTTTTGGGCAACTTCCAAGATAAGCTCTTTCCCTTCGGAAGATATGGGATGAAAACTCATCATTTTATCGGTTTTATAACAATATGTACCGGCGCCGTTTAAAACAATGGCGGGCGTACCCTCAATAGGAAGGGCACGGTAATGTTTTTTAAGGGATTGCACATTACGGCCCGAGGCTAAAGTAAACCTGCCCCCAAGTTCCCGGGTAAAGCGTGTAATAGCCTGTAAATTTTTTTTGGGCAAAATTCTTAACTTGTTGTTCAGCGTACCGTCAACATCCGAAACAACCAACCAATGCGACAAAGAGTTATGAGCGGTTTGAGGCATTATTATTTTATCCTCCCGATAAATTCTGAAAAATAATCCGGCAACTCGGAGCTTATTTCCATATAATCATTGCTTCGGGGGTGAGTGAAACCTAAAGTTTTTGCGTGCAGGCATTGTCCTTCAAGGCCTTTTTCTCCTCCGGGAGGGCCGTAAACCGTATCCCCCGCCACGGGGTGCCCGAGCCAAGCCATATGAACCCTTATCTGATGCGTCCTCCCGGTTACAAGTTCAAGTTCTACATGGGAGTAACGGCTGAACTCTTCCAAAACCCTGTAATTTGTTTGGGCGCTTTTGGAGTTTGTCTGTGTTACGCACATCTTTTTTCTGTTTTTTGCGCTTCGGCCGATCGGGGCGTCAATAACCCCTTGCTCCGATTTAAACTTCCCCAAAACCACGGCTCTGTATACACGTTTGACGTTGCGGGACTTAAGCTGTGCTGCAAGGCTGTTGTGAGTAAAATCGTTTTTTGCCGCTAAAAGCAATCCGCTTGTGTCTTTATCCAATCGATGTACAATACCGGCCCTTATTTTGCCGTTGACACGGGACAATTCATCCTTGCAGTGGTGCATAAGTGCGTTAACAAGGGTTCTGTCAAGGTTCCCGGGTGCGGGATGAACCACAATCCCCTTAGGCTTATTGATCACCAACAGGTCAGAGTCCTCATAAACTATATCCAGAGGTATGGGCTGAGGTATAATTTCCAACTCTTCGGCTTCGGGTACAATAACCTCAACCCTGCTGCCTTTTGCAGGTTTAAAACTTTTGCCGACAATAACACCGTTGACTTTTACGCCGCCGTCAAGAATTACTTTTTGAATATAGCTTCTTGACAAATCCGGAACGGCCTCGGCAACCGCCTTATCTATACGCAGGCCGTCCATATTTTCTTCCACAATAAAAATTTCAGTTCTCATTTCGAGCCTTTTTCGCCTCTGCAATAAATTCATAGACAAAAAATCCCAACATCAAACACTCGCCGACTGTTATAAGGCAGTCGGCGAAGTTGAAAACCGCAAAATTAATAAACAAAGGCTCAATAAAGTCTATGACATAACCTTTTGTGAGTCGGTCAATCAGGTTGCCGATACCGCCTGCCACAACCATAACCAATGAGACATAAAGAACGTTCTTTTTAACCTTACCCGAAAACAAAATAAACAAAACAACAAGCACAATCAGCAAACTCGACACGGTAAGGATATGGGTGGCATTACGAAATACTCCAAAAACCGCACCGGTGTTTTCCGTATAACGAAACTGCAAAACACCGGGCACTAACACAAAAGTTTCGGGCGGCACAAGCCAATTAACGATTAAATATTTTGTAAGCTGGTCGACGGTTATTAAAAGCAATATTACAAGTCCCGTTAATCCGCGCTTCATCAACACTTCCCCTGAATTTTACTTTTTGAAAAATCCGGTAAAACTTGATTGCCCCTGCGAATCATCAGCATTGTCATCTTCGTTGTCAATCTCAATTGTTTCAAAGCGGCCCTTGTCACCGTCATCCGAAGGCAAAAAGTCATCATCAGGGTCTACATCGGCTGAAAGGTTTTCAAGATAAAGCCTGAAGCCTTCATCTTCTCCTTCGTCGTCATCATCATCATCGTCATCATCGTCGTCATCGTCGTCATCATCATCATCATCGTCATCATCATCGTCATCGTCATCGTCATCGTCATCATCATCGTCATCGTCATCGTCATCGTCATCGTCATCATCATCGTCATCGTCATCGTCGTTATCTTCGGCACTTTGGGCAAAGGCCATTCTCTTTAAGCTGAATAATGCTTCTGCCGGAGATTCAGTTTCAGTATCGTCAGCATCTTCTTCCTCGTCGTCAGCATCTTCTTCCTCAGTCTGTTCCGGTTCTTCAGCAACCTCTTCTTCCTCGGGCCAAACCGGTTCTTCGGATTCTTCAATAAGTAAATCGTCAATGCTTTCAAGAACATCTTCAATGCCTTTACGGTCTAAATCGTCGGAAGTTTCTTCTTCAACGGCTTCTTCAACTTCATCGGCGGGAACATCTTCCTGTTCTGCCGGTTCGTCTGCAAAAAAGAAGGTCGGAGAGGGCCTTGAATTTCCCAAAACTTCCGGCTCCTCTTCATCGTCCGCTTCAGCAACCGGCTGCACTTCATCATCGGGCTCTCCGGCAACTTCGGCAACCGCCTGTTCAAAATTATCTTCCGGACCTTCTTCGGAATCGGCAACATAAGATTGCGCCACTACACCGGGAAGGGTTTCGATAAAATCTACCTGCCGTTTAAACTGCTCTAAAAGGCTGTTCTTAAACTCAGCCGCCTCTTTTTTGATAACTTCAAGTGCAAGGCTTTCCCTGTCAATTTCGTCCTGAATTCTTTCCAGTTCCTGAGCCGCTTCACGGCGAGCCGTCTCAACCGTCTGCCGCGCTTCACTTGCGGCATCACTCAAAAGAGTTTGAGCCTTTTCTTCCGACTCGAACTTGACGGCAAGCGCCTTGGCCTGAGCCTGTTCGAGAATTTTATCGGCTTCCGCCTGAGCTTCAGCACGGGCCGTTTCCAAGGTGGTGGAAGCAGATTCAAGCATAGCGGAAGATTTTTCTTCCGCCTCTTTTGTCAGGGTATCCGCCGCCCGCTGAGCGGTGACAAGAGTTGCCTTAATGATTTCTTCATCTTCCTTGTAGGCTTCAACTCTCTCCGCTAAAATCCCGATTTTATTTTTCAAGTCTGCATTGTCCCTGAAAACCTGTTCATAGGATTCGACAACTTCGGCAAAGTAGGCATCTACTTCATCCGCCCTGTAAGAACCTCTGACCGTGGACACGAAACGATGGGAACGCAAATCTGCCGGTGTGAGCATTGACAACTCCTCTAAATACTAAAGTCAAAAAGTTTGTTTAATAACTGTCGTGAAATCTGCCGCTGACATCATCGAGCAATTCTCCGCTCAGGGGTATATTATACGGTGTGATAACGTATGCTCTGTCCGCAATTCTTTTAATTTCCGCCTTGTTCGCATAGGCGGCACCGTAAAGAAAGTCCAGAATCCTTTTTGCAATATCCGGCTGGCAGGTTTCAAGGTTTAAAACAACCAAGCGTTTTTCGTTAATAACATCGGCTACGCTCATCGCATCTTCGTACCTGTCCAATTTTTTGAAGACTACATGAGGTTTTGAACCGCCCCCGGTAATCGGGACTACCTTGTCGTCATATTCACTTGCCGGATAAGGATAAGGCACACCCCTTTGGGGATTGCCGTCCGGATACTCTCGCTCCGGGTCGTAATCAACGCCGATTTCAGGCTCCTCGTAGTCGTCATCTGTCCCATTGATGAATTTTTTTATCCAACTCATAAAATTATCCCCCTATTAATAATTCCTGTCTCCGAATATGGCGGAGCCAATCCTGACTAAATTGGCGCCCTCCATAACTGCATCGCTGTAATCGCCGGACATACCCATTGACAATATTTTCATGCATACATTATCTATGTTTCTGTCCCCAATGTCAACAAACAGACGGTACATATTTGAAAAATACTTTCTGTTTTTTATTGAATCGCCGCTCAGGGGCGGCACCGTCATAAGTCCCAGAACGGAAATCCCCTCAATTTCCGACAAAGCGTAAATATCTTCCATAACCGAACTCACGGGAAAACCGAACTTCTCAGCCTCCCCGCCTATATTTATTTCCATCAACACTTTGGTGACAATGCCGTTATTTATGCTTCTTTTACCGATTTCTTCAGCGACTTTCAGGCTGTCAACCGACTGTATCATATCTACTTTGCCTACAATCTGCCTGACCTTATTTGTTTGCAAGTGGCCTATCAAGTGGGCTTCACAACCGTCAAGATTCAAAAACTCCCTTTTAGCCAAAAACTCCTGCACACGGTTTTCACCGATATACTTAATACCTGCGGAAATTGCTGCGTTAATCCTCTCCGGCTCCACTGTTTTTGTCACTGCCATAATCAGGATTTCTTCTGCCTTTCTGCCGGAGACGGATGCCGCCTTTTTGATGTTTTCATTTATGATTTTAAGATTTTCGCATATATTTGCCATTCTATATCTGCACCATTCCTTTGTTTTTAACTCTGCGCGCCTTTACTATGACTTCGTCATACAGATTTAGGAAAGCTCCGTCTTTACCCTCCGCTTTTAAAAAGTCTTCCCTGGTTTTTACAAGAACATAATTACCTCTGGTTTCTATAACAAAAACCCGCCTGAAGACTGAAACATTGCTGCGCAGAACATAGACACCCTGATTTCCGTCAAGGGTTCTTAAAGCGGAAGTTCGAATACGGTAACAGTTAAATTCGTCTAAAATTATTTTTGCATCCTCAATTCTCAAGCCCGCAAAATCCGAGTTCATCTCATTGCACTCAAAAACGGCTAATCTTTTTCCGTCCTCAACCTCCCCCAAAGATGTAAGCGTTGCGGGAAGCCTGAAATTATCTTTTTTACCGACTGAGAGAATATATTTTCCGCCTTGCTCAAGTTTAGCGGCGGTTTTACTGTCCAGCACCGTTAAAACATACCAGATATGATTTCTGATAAGTTTGCTCCCGCCTTGAGTTTTTATCTGCTCACCCTCGTTTGACAGGAGTTTCTCCACATCCTGTACTTTCAATTGCTTTACCCCGTCATAAGAAAGAGCATTTTCAAAGCCGTCCGTATAGTTTACAAAATAGCCGGAAAAACTGCTTGTTAAAGAATCGGCATGAGAGGCCGAGGCTGAAAGCTGAGCCAACCTTTCGTTAAGCGGGGCGGTTCTCTCTTCAAAGTTGATTGAGTCCGGCTCTATCGCCAACTGCCGTTCTATTATTTTATCTTCCAGAGTGTTAAGGCTTTCTTTCAGGGTGCCGAAGGATCGGTTTGACACTGCATCCAATATCTGCAAAAAAGCGCTGTCGGTTTCCTTAGTGTTGCGGGAGATATCAAGAGTGTTGGTGTTAACGGTGTTGCCCAGATTGACATACCTTTTCAGCTCCGCTTCCAGAGCTTTCTTTTGCATGTGCACCTCTGCTTCGTCCGTACTGCCGCACACGATACCGTAGACATCATTCTTTGCCAGTTTTTCTCCGTTCTTCAGTAAGGGAACCAATATCCCCCGGTCGGGAGATTTCAAAAGAGTTTCATCACGAAGAACAAAAATCTTTGTTTCAATCGCAGTCTGCGCTCTGTGGTTATAGACCGTCTCGGTTGTGACCGCCGAATAATAGTTCCAAATCAGCACAAAGGCAATCACCGCTACCGCTAAAATGGCGGCGGCGCCGTAAATTATGATGTTTTTCCGTTTTCTCATATCGAACCTCCGGGAAATTCGGCGTCAATTAAAAGAAAAATATCCCTCATCATTTCCGTCTCTTCCGAATAATCATCCTGATAAAACCAGTTGATATCCCTGTTCTTTCTAAACCAGGTTAGTTGTCTTTTGGCATATTGTCTGGTGGATTGCTTAAGATTTTCGATGCATTCGTCCAAAGCCGGGGAGCCGCTGAAATAGGGGGCAAGTTCTTTATAACCTATTGCCTGCCCGGCGGTTTTTTCCGCATTTGAAAGAAAATGTTCCGCTTCTTTAATTAAGCCTTTTTCCAACATCAAGTCTACCCTGCTGTTTATTTTTTCATACAGCAATTCCCTGTTGCGGTAATTAATGCCTATCCAAAGGCAGTTGTAAGGCGAGGTCTTTTTTGCCGCATTACGATTGCGGGCAGATATTTTTTTTCCTGTCAGTCTGAAGTATTCAAGGGCTCTGACCTGCCTGTTGATATCATTTTCATGAATCTTTTCCGCCGATTCAGGATCCACTCTTTTTAGTTCATCGTACAAACTCTGCCCGCCCTCTTTTGAAAACTCTTCCATAATACTTTTACGGATTTTTTGCTCCGGCTCATGGTCGGGGAAAACATTGTCCGATAGCAGCGAGTCAACATAAAGGCCAGTGCCGCCGCATATCACGGGGACTTTTTTTCGTTTATGAATATCGCGGATACACTTGCCCGCCATTTCAACATAAGCCGCCGCACTGAAGCTTTCTTCCGGGGAGATAATATCTATCATATGGTGAGGAATCCCCTGCATTTCTTCCAAATCCGGCTTGGCGGTGGCGATATTCATCCCTTTATAAACCTGCATGGAGTCGGCCGATACAACCTCGCCGCCTATTCTTTTGCAGACCTCAACCGCTGTGCGGGTTTTACCCGAAGCAGTGGGGCCGACTATAGCTAAAACGGGGATTTTTTGCATTGTTACTCCTATGAACGATTAAAGCTCTTTTCAATTTCACTTTTAAGCATTTCGACCATTACGGGTCTCCCGTGGGGGCAGTGGCGAACTTCCGGCATTTGCATCAAGGTTTGCACAAACTGCTCCCTTTCTTTTTCGCTTGTAAAGTCCCCCGCTTTTATGGCGGCACGGCAGGCTATCGAGGTGAGCAGCCATTCCAGTTTTTCGCTCAGCAGAATCGTTCTGTTCTGCAATAAGTAGCCGGCCAATTCGATAACTATGTCTTTAACCTCACCCGCCTGTACACTCATGGGGCATTCCCGAACAAGCACAGAACCCGAGCCGAAATCCTCAACCTCAAAACCGGCGTCCCTCATCAGTTCAATATTCTCTATCAGAACGTCATATTCCGGCTTACTCAACAGAACTACAATCGGTTCAAGCAAAAGCTGTGTAGCCTGCTCCCTGTCTTCATTAAGGAGTTTGTTGAATATTATTCTTTCGTGGGCGGCGTGCTTGTCGATTAAGATGATTTTTTCCGCCATTTCCACAAGTATATAGGTGCCGAAAAGTTCACCTTTAACCGTCCAAAACTCCTCCGGTTCACTCCGCCGTACTTCCGGGGGGTACTGTTTTATTACGGGAATTTGTTCTTCAACGCTTTCCTGTTCGTCGGCTTCCTTTTCTTCCGCTTTTTCGGCAATTTGTTCTTCATTATCCGCCGAATAAGGTTTTGGGGCTTCAGACAGGCTTTGTTCAACGGCAGTTTTTTCAACCGCAGGCACAGCCGCTTCGTCTTCTTCGTCATATTCAATATCAATATCGGCTTTGCGCACCGGTGTAAAAGGACGGCTTGTTTCGGCAAATATACCTTTGGACTGTTCGGTTAAAGTAATCTGTTCCGGGGGTTCGGGCGGGGCTAAAAAGTCGGCCACATCTTTTTTTGTAACGGTTATTGAGGGACGGTCAACCACGCCGTCAACGGCGTTTTTGGCGCAGTAATAAACGGCGCTGAAAATCGGTTTGTCATTTACAAAGCGAACCTCGGTTTTTGCAGGATGAACATTAACATCCACAAACTCCGGCGAGGCTTCTATGTTCAAAACACAGCAGGGAAACTTGCCGGAGACTATGGAATGTTTGTAGGCTTCACTCAGAGCGGAGGAACCGGTCGGCGTTTTTATTTGCCTGCCGTTAAGGAAAAAATACTGCATATTTCTGTTGGGGCGTGAAGCGGAGGGTTTTGATACATAACCGCTGACACGAATGTTATCCAGAGTATAGTCCGCCGGTATTAAATCCGAGGCAAAATCTTTGCCGAAAACTGAATAAACGGTCTGATAAAGGTCGCCGTCACCGGGGGTAAGCAAGACCTGTTTTCCGTCCCGGATAAAGCGGAAAGAAACTTCCGGATGAGATAAGGCGGTTTTATCCACAACAGATGCCACCGCATTGGCTTCCGCCACATCTTTGCGCAAAAACTTCATTCTTGCAGGTGTGTTAAAGAACAAATCGCGAACTATAATTGTTGTACCCTTCGGACAGCCGGCTTCATCAAAATATGTTTCTTCCCCGCCCTCAATACAGTAACGGTAACCCGAATCGTCATCTTGAGTTTTTGTCAGCATCTCAACCCTTGCCACTGCCGCAATAGAGGCCAAAGCCTCCCCTCTGAAACCTAAGGAGGTAATTGAATGTAAATCGTCGGCGGAACTGATTTTGCTGGTGGCGTGGCTTTTAAAAGCCTTGGGTATATCCTCTTCGCCTATACCCGTGCCGTTGTTCGTTACACGGATAAAACCGATGCCGCCGTTTTTAATTTCAACCGTTATTACGGACGCCTCGGCATCGATGGCGTTTTCCAAAATCTCTTTCACCACCGAGGCCGGGCGTTCAACAACCTCACCGGCGGCAATCAGGTCGGCAACTTGCTTTGAAAGCAGATTAATTTTACTCATATTTCCCCTGCCTCCTTTACAAGTTCGTACAGGATTTTCAGAGCTTCAATGGGAGTAATCGTATTCACGTCCATATTTTTAAGTTTTTCTATAATTTCATCGGTGCGGGTGTCTTCAAAAGTAAACTGCTGAACCTCCGGCTCTTCCATGACGGAAGTTTTCGGTCTGTTTGCCGGTCTTTTTACGCCGCTGTCCTCAAGTTCTTTGAGAATTATTTTTGCACGGGACACAACCGCACCGGGAACACCGGCGAGCATCGCCACTTCAATACCGTAACTTTCGTCCGCACCGCCGCTTACAATCCTGCGCAGGAAAGTGATTTCGTCGCCCCTCTTTTTGACGGCTATGTTGTAGTTTTTAATGCCGTCTAAATGGTTCTCAAGCTCCGTGAGTTCATGGTAATGGGTGGCAAACAAGGTTTTTGCCCCGAGCTTTTTCTTGTCGGCGGCAAATTCGAGCACCGCTCTTGCTATACTCATACCGTCATAAGTCGAGGTTCCCCGGCCTATTTCATCAAAAACAATCAGACTTTTTGAGGTGGCATGCCTGAGAATTGAGGCCACCTCGCTCATTTCCACCATAAAGGTGGATTGCCCGCCCGCCAGGTCATCGGAAGCGCCGATTCTTGTAAAAATCGCATCCACAATACCGATTCGTGCAAAAGAAGCAGGCACAAAACTGCCGATTTGCGCCATAAGAACAATTAAGGCAACCTGCCGCATAAACGTTGACTTGCCCGCCATATTGGGGCCTGTGATTATTACACAGCGGTTATCGTTACAATCCATCAGGGCGTCGTTGGGCACAAAGGGAGTGTCTTCAAGCATCTGCTCAACAACGGGGTGTCTGCCGTCTTTTATACTTACTTCGCTTGCGGCGCTTATCTCCGGGCAAGTGTAGTTGTTTGAGACCGCCACATGGGCAAGGGAACAAAAAACATCCAGCTCAGCTATTGCAACGGAGGTTCTTTGTATTCTTTCATACTGTTCGGCGGTTTTTGTGCGCACCTGCTCAAACAGTTCATATTCAATGCGAACAATGCGTTCCTGAGCGGCAAGCACCTTTGCTTCAAGCTCTTTTAACTCCTGAGTTATGTAGCGCTCACAATTTGTCAAAGTTTGTTTGCGGATAAAATCCCCGGGCACCTCATCTTTAAAAGAGTTGGGAACTTCAAGATAGTAGCCGAAAACACGGTTGTAGCCCACTTTAAGTTTTTTAATGCCAGTTCTTTCGATTTCTCTGACCTGTATGGATGTAATAAAGGCCTTGCTGTCGTTTGAAATTGCACGCAGTTCGTCCAATTCGCCGTTGTATCCGTCCTTTATCATTCCGCCCTCACGCACGGTGAAAGGCGGGTCTTCGACTATTGCGCTGTCAATTAAAGACTCCACATCTTTTAGCAAATCGATGTTTTCATAAATCTCTTTAAGATAAAGGGATTTTGACGATTTAAGGTATTCTTTAATTTGGGGAAGAAAACTTATTGCCGTTCTCAAGGCTCTGAGCTCTTTGGCGTTTGCGGTGGCATAGATAATCCTTGTCATGAGCCTTTCCATATCGTGAATATTTGAAAGCAGACCGGCAATTTCCTGCCTCTTTGCCGCATCTTCAAAAAGTTCCGCCACGGAATTTTGCCTTTTTGTAATTCTTGCTATATTCATCAGCGGCTGGTCAAGCCAGGCCCTCATAAGCCTTTTGCCCATAGGGGTCTTGGTTTTATCCAATACCCAAAGCAGACTGCCCTTTTTATCCCTGTTGCGGATGGTCTCGGTCAGTTCAAGGTTTCGCCTTGTGTTGACATCGAGGGACATATACTGCTTTTCGGTATAAAACTCCACTTGGCGCAGATTTTCTATATTGTTTTTTTGAACCTCCCTGAGATAAATCAGCAAACCGCCAAGGGCCCGAACCGACTCCCGCTCAGGCCCGGCGCTGAAAATCTCGTCCTTTTGGTCGGGGAACATATTCTGCAAAAGCTCCATATAGTTTGCCGGAGAAAAGTATTCATCCGCCAGGACTTCGGGGTTAATGGAATATCTGTCCGATATATAGTCGTTAATTTTTTTAATATTCCCGAAAGAGCTGTTGCAGATTACCTCGGAGGGGGAATAATGGCCCATCTCGTTTATAATCTTTTCCGCCAAGTCGGGAGCGCTAAGCTGTGTAAGCAGCAGGGAGCCCGTTGAAACGTCTGAAAAGCAAACCCCTGCCCCCTGCTGCGAATAACAGACGCAGGCCAGATAGTTATTTTTACCCTCATCGAGCATACTGTTTTCTATAACGGTTCCGGGGGTGATTATTCTTATAACATCCCTGGACACCAAACCCTTTGCCGTGGCAGGGTCTTCGGTTTGCTCACAGATGGCTACCTTATGCCCGTTAGCCACAAGTCTGGCAATATAGGAGTCAGCGCTGTGGAAGGGTACGCCGCACATGGGCGCCCTTTCTTCCTGCCCCCAATCACGGCCGGTTAAAACAAGTTCCAACTCCTTGGAGGCAAGTTTGGCGTCATCAAAAAACATCTCATAAAAATCGCCGAGACGAAACATCAGCACGGCATCCTCGTGCTGCTTTTTAATCTCAAAATATTGCTTCATCATAGGAGTAGCATTCGGGGGTAACTTCGCCATTTTTCCTCCATCCCGCCAAAATTAAAATTTGAATATAGCACTCACAACACCAAGTAAAAATCAGTCGCAGCCCTCACAGGAAGAACAACTGCCGGAACAGCCGCTTTCCCGTTGCGGTTCACAACTTTCGGGGTCGTCCCCCAATGCACACAAAGTTAAAATCCCTGTGATATGCTTCATCAGGTCGTCCAATTCCTTGCGCGCCCGCTGAAAGTTCTGCATATGCTCATTATCGAAAATCTTTTCATACAGCTCGAATATATGCTGTTCCTGCGCAAGTTCGTCCAGCTTTTCACGGCTTATATCGGGATTTTCAGCCTCACGCCTGTAGACTGTCTGCGCCGTTTGAAAAGCTTCAAGCATAGCGGTCAATTCCGCATCGGCATTTTTGGCTTCAGTCGCCGCAAAAAATGCCACAAAGCGTCTATCCTGCTGAAGCGCCGCCCCCAGTTCCCTTGTCATTCTTATCAAGTCCATTTTTACCCTGCCTTTAAATATAGTCTGTTTACTTATCTTTAAGCATTTCGCCTTTTAATAACCAATTCTTCGCCTCGGTTACCCGCACATTTTGAAAAGTGCCTATGACTGAAGGCTCCGCTTCAAACTCTATTATAACATTTCCCTGTGTTCTGCCTTCTATCTTCAAGCCTTCAGCTTCTATCCGATTTTCGCATAGGACACGGTACTCACAACCGATCATTGTCTGCGCTCTTTCCGCCGCTATCCCTTCTTGCAGATTGATAAGCCTTTGAAAGCGCTTTACCTTATCCTCCCTCGGCGTATTATCCTCAAGACGGTAAGCCACCGTACCTTTGCGGGGGGAGAAAATGAAGGTATATAAAGAGGTGAACCTGACTTGTTCTATAAGGTCGAGAGTCTCTTCAAAATCGTCTTCGGTTTCGCCGGGGAAGCCCACTATCACATCCCCGGTTACGGACAGTTCGGGCATCACCTTTTTGGCATATTCTATCAAACTCAAATAGTTTTGCCTGGTGTAGCCTCGATTCATGGCTTTGAGAACACTGTCACTCCCGCTTTGAAAGGGCAGATGCAAATGTTTTGTCACCTTTTCACAGCGTGCCATAGTGTCAAGTAAATCTTTGCCGCAATCTTTCGGGTGGGAAGTCATAAAGCGAATTAAAAAATCCCCGGGGACAGCATTAATGCTTTCCAACAGTTTAGCAAAAGTGTAATCAAAATGCATATTCTTTCCGTAAGAGTTTACATTTTGACCGATAAGGGTAATATCCTTATAACCGGCTTTTACAAGTGCTTCCGCTTCTTTTATTACGGCCTGCGGTTCACGGCTCCGTTCACGCCCCCGCACCAAAGGAACCACGCAGTAACTGCAAAAGTTGTCGCAACCGTACATTACGGGTAAAAACGCCTTAAAGTTGCTGTCACGTTTTAAGGGCAATCCTTCTTCAATTATGCTTTTTTCAGGCGGAGTGCTTATTAAACGCTTTTCACCTTTAAGCAAGCGGTACAGCAAAAAGGGAAGCTCGCTTATGGCGTTGGGTCCGAAAATCAAGTCAACAAAAGGATAATTTTTTCTAATCTTTTTAACAACATAATCCTGCTGCATCATGCAGCCGCAAAGGGCTATAAAGGGTGAGGGTTGTTTTGTTTTATATTTTTTTACCGCCCCAACGTTGCCGAAAACTCTGTCCTGAGCGTGTTCACGAATAGCGCAGGTGTTGAAAATTATCAGGTGAGCGTCCTCGGGGGACTGCGTAAGGGCAAAGCCGGACAGTTCCAAGAAACCTTGAATTATCTCACTGTCGGCGACATTGCTCTGGCAGCCGAAAGTTCTGACATAAGCCCTGGGACTTTCCGTATTAAAGCGGGAAGCAAGCAGCTCCGGAATCGCCTGCAGACAATCTGCCGCACTGCCGCCTTCTGAATAGTTATCTTTAAAAACCGTATCCGCCTTATTACTCAATTTGCATCCTCCGCAAGCGTGCTGTTGCCGTATTGTTGTAAAATGCCGAACTTCACCTTTATTCTTTCGAGTTTAACTATCCAAACTTTACCTAACAATAAAAGAAAAATGGTGGTTGAAACGGCATGGGTAATATCAAAAGAAAAACTCGCAACCATTACCGCTATAACGGAAGCCCGGGTAACGGGACGTACAAAGCCGATTATATGCCAGATATTCATTATTATTCCGAAAAGGTAGCCTGAAACAAAGCCGAAAAAAGAGAGGAATATTCTGTTCTTTCCCAATCGGGTTTTGCCGATTAAACCTGCCGCCAAGCCGCATAAGCCCCAGGCAAACATCTGCCACGGCGTCCAAAGCCCCTGACCGAAAAAGAAGTTTGAAACCAATGCGCTGACTGCCCCGGTTAAAAACCCCGCCTGCGGCCCGAAAACAACGCCGGCTATGATAACTATGGCGGTCATCGGTTTAAAGGAAGGTATCGCTGCAAAGGCTAAACGCCCTACTACGGCAAGAGCCGCCATAACCGCAATCGGCACTATATCTCTTGCCTTTTGTTTACCCGCCTCAAAGCCGGCAACAAAGGGCAGAAGGCTGAGAATAATAACTATTGTTGCGCTCAGCGCATATCCGGTTTCCGCTCTGAAAGAGAAAAACACAATGGTAACTGCACTGAGAACGGCACAGACCGCGGTTAAAAATACTATTAATTTTTTACGCTGTGAGCTTTCCATTCATTCAACACATCCCGCACGGTGACCGCCTTTTCAAAGACCCTGTCGGCAACCAAATGCGCCACAGTAGTATAACACATGTTATCGCTGAATAAAGACCGGGGCGGCTCTTTTGAAAGAATTTTACCGTCAAAAAGCATAGCGCAGCAGTCGGAATATTCAGCGGCAAACTCAATATCGTGGGTTACAGTAACAACGCAAACCCCTTCTTTGCAAAGGGCAGTCAGCAATTCCGCCAGATTTTTCTTGGAATGTTTGTCCAACCCTTTTGTAGGTTCATCCAAAAGCAGAACATCGGGGTTTGTAATAAGCAGCATGGCAACGGCCGCTCTCTGCATTTCTCCGGCGCTTAAATCATATGGGTGTTTTTCAATAATGCCGCCAATCTCCAGTTTTTCCATAAGTTTATCGAGGCTGCCGTTTTCCGTCACGGGACGATTGTGTAATTTTGATTCTCTTGACTTTTTTATTTTGACGGCGGGCGCCGAACGGATAAAATCATCGACAAACTTTAAATCGTCAATAACTCTGTCATGGGCAAACAAACTCTGAGGATTCTGAGGCAGGAAAGAGATTTTAAGCCCCGGGTACGATTTTTTAACGGACCCGGAATAGGGTTTCAGTATGCCGCTGATAAGACGCAGAAGAGTCGTTTTTCCCGCACCGTTCCCGCCTACAATGCTTAAAAATTCACCCCTGTTTAAGTCCAACGAAAGATTGTCAATTACATTTTCGCCCTGTTTTTCAAATTTAAAGTGAAGCTCTTTCAGCTCTATAATCTTGTCTTCGCCTTTTTTTACACAAGCCGATTTTGATAAGCCATCGTCCCGCTTCGGCTGTTTTTCCTTTATGCCGGTCAGGTCAAGATATTTTGCCGCCGCATTTTCAAACCAGGGTTTCACCTGTCTTGTCATAATAGGAAGAGAAATATCATCAATTTTATTTGTTTCACTCGGCGTTTGCGGGATAAGTTTATTGACCTCCAGATAAATTCGGGGGGCGGCGGGCAATAAATCTTTTAAAGTCTCATTTTCGCTTTCGCCTATGTATGCCGCAGTTTTTTCGGGAGTGTTGTCACAAAGCAGTTTGCCGTTGTCCATCAACATGACCCTGCGTGCTATGGGAAAAATATCGTCGAGACGGTGCTCGGTCATGATAATCGTGATACCCAGTTCGTTGTTCATACGCACCAACAGGTCATATAAACTGCGCGCCGCTATGGGGTCCAACTGGGAGGCGGGTTCATCCAGTAAAAGCAGGTCGGGGCGCATGGTCATGATTGAGGCTGTGGCCACAATCTGCTTTTCCCCGCCGGAAAGCTCAGATGTTTTTTTGTTATAAAGATGCTCTATGCCGAAGTAGGACACGGTTTCCGCAACTCTTTTGAGTATTGTGTTCGGCGGAGTTCCTATACATTCCAACCCGAAAGCCAACTCATGCCTGACGGTTTGCGCAACTATCTGATTTTCAGGGTTTTGGAGAATCATTCCGATTTTTGCGGCGGTCTCCCTTTCAGGCCATCGGTCAAGTTCTTTGCCGTAATACTTTACACAGCCGGATTTTGTGCCGACAGGTTCGAGCCGGGGTTTAATATGCCTTAAAAGAGTGGTCTTACCGGAACCGGAAGGACCGCAAACAAGTATGAACTCGCCCCTTTCAACTCGGAAAGAGATATCCTTTAAAACGGTTTGGCTATGTCCGGCATAGGCAAAGTTTAAATTTTCGACTGATAAGAGCGCCATTTAAGAGCCTCCTTGAGCTCGGCAAGCAAAGGTAAAGAGTAAAAAACAAAAAATATTATGTATGTGACTATTTCCGCCGCTGCGGGCTTTAACTCATCCAACAGAGGGAAGAAATCGAAACGTATTGTACCTTTAAAAAATGAAGCGACACAGAGTGTAATAAATACAAATAAAGTTATAAAAAATGTTTTGTCCGCAAATCTCCAGATATAGGGCCGCATCTTAGTCATTTTTCCGGTTCCGAAACCCCTGGCATTCATTGCGTCTGCGGTGATAATTGAATCTTCCATAACCCAACTTAAAAGAACGGTCACCTTATTCAGGGCAAGGCGCAGTTTTTGAGCCAAACTTTTTTCTGCGTCTCCATACAGAGAATGTTGGCCGTCATCAATCAGCTTAAGTTTTTGCCGCATAAGGTTTGACTGTTCCAGAGTCAGAGAAACAAGAAGAGCGGCGGAGGGCGCCGCCCTGCCGAAAAGATATAGAAATTTTTCGCTGCTCATAACAGCGGAATAGCAGGAAAACCACATGACGGTTGCCGCAATGGCGCCGGCGGAACACAGGCCGTATATCAGCCCTTCAAGCATTATCTGTAAATTACCGACGCTGAACAGGAAAGTCACGCCGTTATTATTGAAAAAAGTGTTGAGAAAAACGGTAATCGCCATAAGAGGGACACAAAAAAACACGGCAAGCTTAAGCCCCTTTTTACCGTTGAATATTATTACACTCACCAGCGAAAAGAAGAGGGAAAGAGCGATGTTGACTGGATGAAAACTTATAATCGTCATACCGGCCACGCTCATAAATAGTACAAATGTAACGGCCGGGTGGGCCAATTGCAAAGAAAACTTCATTTGTATCACCGCAACTTAAGGCAGTCAGAGAATCAGCTTTCTCTGTGCCACTTTACCCCTTGGGGGGTATCCTCCAACACTATACCCATATCTTTCAGCTCGTCACGTATTCTGTCGGCTTCCGCCCAGTTTTTTTTGGCCCTTGCCTGCGTACGGGCTTCAATGAGGTGTTCTATCGTTTCATCGGCGTCAGCGGTTTGGCGGTTATAGAGTATGCCCAAAACCGTGCAAAGTTCATCAAAAAGCTTCGCCGCATTAATCCCCGTTTCAGCGGATATTTTGCCGTCAAACGCCTTAGTGTTGAGATCTCTTACAAGTTCGAACAAGGCGGCTAAAGCGTCCGCCGTGTTGAGGTCGTTATCCATGGCCTCTTCAAACTGTTTTCGCCGCTCTTTAAAAAGGGAAGCGAGTTTGGCATCGTTTTCGCCGACTTCCGCAGCGGCATTTTTGATGGCGAAGTCAAGATTTTCACGGCAATTATACAAACGGGCAAGGGAGGCCTTGCTCTGCTCCACCAAGTCAAAACTGTAGTTTATGGGGCTTCTGTAGTGGGCGGCAATCATTAAATATCTGATAGGCTCATAACCGAACTTTTCCGCCACATCCCTTACGGTAAAAAAGTTCCCTAAGGACTTTGACATTTTTTGGTTGTCAACATTGATATAGCCGTTATGCATCCAGTATTTAGCAAAAACATCGCCGTTTGCACATTCGCTTTGGGCAATTTCATTTTCATGATGGGGGAAAATCAAATCCTGACCGCCGCCGTGAATGTCCACAGTGGGGCCGAAAATACTCCGAACCATGGCGGAACACTCTATATGCCAACCGGGTCTGCCTTTGCTCCATGGAGAATCCCATGAAGGCTCGCCCGGTTTTGCGGCTTTCCAAAGGGCAAAATCCAGAGCCTCTTTTTTCGACTCCCCTATCATAACCCGGGCGCCCGATTCCAATGCGTCGGTGGATTGTTGGGACAGCTTGCCGTAATCCGAAAACTTTGAGGGGCTGAAATATACATCTCCGTTGGACTCGTAAGCAAAGCCCTTTTCCACAAGCACCGATATCATATCTATAATCTCATCAATGCTTTCGGTGGCCTTGGGATGGTGATCGGCATCCCTGACGTTAAGACCCTTGGCATCTTTTTTGTACTCCTCTATATACCTTTCGGCAATAACATCATAGGTCACACCCTCTTCGTTGGCACGATTTATAATCTTATCATCTATATCGGTAAAGTTTTGAACAAAGGTGACTTTATAGCCCTTATACTCCAAATACCTGCGCAGAACATCGAACACGCACAAAGGGCGGGCATTACCTATATGTATAAGATTGTAAACCGTGGGGCCGCAGGCATAGATTTTAACCTCGCCCGGAGTTATCGGCTCAAAATATTCCAAGCTTCTGCTTAACGTGTTATATATTCTCATTCTTCTTCCGCCTCATCTTTCGCAAGTTTTTTCTCAAGCTGTTCCAACCGGGCATTGAGTTTGCATAACTCCTGAGATACCGGGTCCGGAACATGTATCTGGTCTAAATTATCCACACGCTTGCCGGCACGCCTTACAACTCTTGCCGGTACCCCCACCGCCGTACAGTTGGGCGGTATCTCTTCCAGCACAACCGCGCCTGCCGCAATATTGACGAAGTCGCCGACTTTGAAGGGGCCCAACACCTTTGCTCCGGCGCCTATCATCACGTTGTTGCCTATGGTGGGGTGCCTTTTGCCGACTTCCTTACCGGTTCCCCCGAGGGTAACGCCCTGATAAATTGTTACATCATCCCCGATAGATGCGGTTTCACCTATGACAACACCTGCGCCGTGGTCAATAAACAGTCGTCTGCCGATTGTAGCGCCGGGGTGAATCTCTATCCCGGTTTTTCTTACCGCTCTTTGGGATATCCACCTTGCAAGAAAATAGTACCTGCGCTTAAAAAGCCAATTAGCTTTGCGGTGCATTCTCACTGCACGCAGCCCCGGGTAGAGAAAAAACACCTCCAATGCGGAACGAGCCGCCGGATCCCTTGCCCGTACACAGGCTACATCTTCCCTTAATCTGTTGAACATAATAACACTCCCCAAAAAAACAGCCTCACACCGCCCTGGGCGGCGGAGGCGAAAAAACGCGGTTCCACTCCGTCTTATAACTCAAAAAGGCTGTAACGGCGCCGCCGTACCCGGATACTTGATTCCCCGGATATGCTCACGGGTGCATTTCGCCGGCGGTGAAAAAGGAAGCTCTCAGCCTGCACCTCCCTCTCTGTTATTCCCGTTCCGGTTACTTCTCCCGCTCAATGCATCTAAACAATATATAGTGGATTATATATTAAATTACCGCTCTTGTCACCATTTTATGCGTTATTTTGAAAAATCAATTTTGCTTTTGCTTTTAACAACATAGATTATTCCCGATATCAGAGCAAGTATGGCGGTAATCCACATAAGTGTTTTTGATACTGCCGCCATAGGGAAGCTTTCAAAGCGGCCGAACATATCATATTCTTTGTGAAATTCGCCAAGAAGCATAACGACAACGGAAAACAGCATTTGACTTACGGTTTTTGCTTTGCCCCAGATATTGGCCGGAATAACAACATTTTGGGTGGAAGCGATAAGGCGAACCGATGTGACCACAAATTCCCTTGTTAAAACAATCATTACAACCCATACATCGCACCAACCGAGGGTCAGGAAAGCCAGAAGCGCAGCGGTAGTGAGCATTTTGTCGGCTATCGGGTCCAGAAGTTTGCCGAAAACCGTTATCTGGTTATATTTCCTCGCCAATTTTCCGTCAATAAAATCGGTAAGGGCGCCGACGGAAAAAAGGGCGGCCGCCACAAGATAGTGATGGGGAAAATCCCACAACATAACAAGCAGATAAAAAGGGGTAAGAACCATGCGAAATACCGTCAGTTTGTTCGGGGTGTTCATATTGTCACCTCTCACTGTCCAAAGCTCTTGCGAGCAAGTCATAATCTTTTACACCGAATACCTCAACCTCAACAAAATCACCTTCTTCGTATGCATCGGGTGAGGTAAAGAACACCATATTATCAACTTCCGGCGCATCCATGTAGGAACGGCCGTAATAGCTGTCGGTATAATGGTCATAGCCTTCCACCAATACTCTCAGGATTTTACCTTCGCATTGGAGGTTAAAGGCCTGCATAACTTCAAACTGATCCGCCCTGATAATTTCCGCACGTTTTAACGCTTCTTCTTCATCAACTCTGTCGGTCATTTTTCCTGCCGGGGTTGATTCCTGAGGCGAGTAAGCAAAACATCCCAAACGCTCAAAGGCCGTCTCGTTTACAAACTCGGCAAGCTGTTCAAATTCCTCTTCACCCTCACCGGGCAGACCGGTAATAACGGTTGTGCGCAAAGCAATGTCCGGTATTCTCTCCCTCAACTTGCTTATCAGGATGCGGATAGAGCTTTCAGTGATTCTGCGATTCATCCTGCTTAAAATATCGTCATTAATATGTTGAATAGCCATGTCCAAATAATGCAAGACTTTACTGTTTGTTGCGATTGTTTCTATCAGCTCATCAGTCATTTTTTCGGGATGGCAGTACATCAGTCTTATCCATTCAATGCCTTCTACCTCGCTGAGTTTTTCCAAAAGTTCGGGCAGAGCCGGTTTGCCGTACAGGTCCATACCGTAAGCCGTAGTATCCTGAGCAACCAAAATAAGTTCCTTTGTGCCGCTTTGCGAAAGGGTTTCGGCTTCCTCAATAATATCTTCAATCTCTCTGCTTCTAAGCCCGCCCCTTATAATGGGAATTGAACAATAGGCACAGCAATTTGAGCAACCTTCGGCAATCCTTAAATATGACCAGTGAGGCGGGGTTATGAGCATACGTTTTCCGCTTAAAGGCAAGTTTTTTCTGTCCGGGAAAACGGCAATACGCTCACCGAGAACGGCACGGCGTATATAATCCGCAACATCGGCATTGGCTCCCAAACCTAAAACGCAGTCAATTTCCGGAATTTCATTTAAAATTTCATCACGATAGAGCTGAGCGAGGCAACCGGTGACAATAATTCTGTCCACAATCCCCTCTTTTTTAAGTTCAGCCACTTCCAGGATAGTTTCAATCGCTTCTTTTTTTGCATCATCAATAAACCCGCAGGTATTTATGATGACGGCGTCCGCTCCCTCCAAATAGTCAACCAACTCAAAACCGTCATCTATCAAAGAAGCAAGCATAATCTCGGCATCCACCTGATTCTTTGCACACCCCAATGATATAAGCCCTACTTTAAGATTCATATTTACCTCCACCTGCCGTAACGGTTATTCTTCGTCCAACTCGATATTCAACTGACGAAAAGCGGACAGAACAGCTCCGCGGGAATACCCTTTGCGCAAAAGTGATTGAAAAACACGCCGGGTACCTTTGGGCGCATTAAGCACCCTTTGGAGCTTAGTCTGTAGCAGTTCAATTATAAGGCAGTCCGGGTTGATGTCAAGATTTTCCGTCACCTCTTGGGCAATGTCAAGGGAAATACCCTTTTTAATCAGTTCCGATTGTATTCTTCGGGGAGCTAAGCCCTTGTTTCTGACAAGTTCTTCCGCCAACCGCCTTGCATAAACCTCGTCATTAACAAGACCGGCGTTCACCGCTTTTTCAACGGCGAACGCCACAGCCTCCGAATCAAATTTTTCGGCAAGTTTATTAGCAAGCATACGGCTCGAGTAATCCCTGCGGGACAAAAGCTCCAGAGCTTTCTGATAAGCGCTTTTTGCATTGGCGGTTTTGAGGAACTCTGTAAATTCGGCCTCGTCAACTTCTTCCGTTAATCTGACGGGGGATGAATACCAGAAGTCCTCGGGGACGCTCATAAGATACTCATCGTTTAAATATAAATTCACTTTGCCCCGTTTGCCGATTCGGGAAGTGATTTTAACCTTCACGCCCATAAACTCCGAAAACTTTCAATTTATTCGTCATCATCAACAACAATGTCAAGAGATGCACGGCGGGATGCCTTTGCGGCTGAACCGCCCTTTTCATCGTCGATTATGGTGACGTGCAAGGGGGCATCTTCCTGACCCTTTGCCGCCTGAAGAGAATTTTGAAATTCTTCCCTTATCTTGGCTTCAATTTCATCGGCAACCTCTTTATTTTGCCTGAAATATTCTTTTACGTTTTCTCTGCCCTGGCCGAGCCTAACATCTCCGTAAGAGAACCATGCTCCGCTTTTTTCTACAACTCCGTACTTAACGCCGAGGTCTACAAGTTCGCCCTCTTTTGAGATACCCCTGCCGTAGATAATATCAAACTCCGCTTCCTTAAAAGGAGGGGCCACTTTGTTTTTGACTATCTTTGCTCTGGTTCTGGAACCGGTGAACTCGTTGCCGGGGCCCTTAAGCTGCTCTATCCTGCGCACATCGATGCGCAAAGATGCGTAAAACTTGAGAGCACGACCGCCTGTTGTGACCTCGGGATTACCGTAAATTACGCCCACCTTTTCCCTAAGCTGGTTTATAAAGATAATGATAGTATTTGACTTTGAAATTGCTCCGGCAAGCTTTCTTAAAGCCTGGGACATAAGACGTGCATGGAGCCCCACATGGGAATCCCCCATTTCGCCGTCAATTTCCGCCCTGGGAACCAGAGCCGCTACGGAGTCAACAACAATTACATCCACGGCGCCGGAACGCACCAAAGCTTCCGCAATTTCCAACGCCTGCTCGCCGTTGTCGGGCTGGGAAACAAGCAGGGAGTCAATATCCACACCGAGGCGGCCGGCATATACGGGATCCAGGGCGTGTTCGGCGTCAATAAAAGCAGCCTCTCCCCCGAGCTTCTGCGCTTCCGCCACAACATGAAGAGCCAAGGTGGTTTTACCGGACGCTTCCGGACCGTAAATCTCAATAATACGGCCCCTGGGCAGTCCGCCTATACCGGTAGCGGCATCAAGAGCGATTGAGCCGGTGGACACGGCTTCAACCGTCATGCCCTCGTTTTGACCGAGGCGCATTATCGTACCTTTTCCGTAAGCTTTTTCGATTTGCAAAAGCGCATTTTCCAGAGCTTTTTTCTTATCTGTCATTATATATAACCCCCTCGTTTAATTCGAACAAATGTTTGTTTTTCATATTTTAACCCTTTATACACCTAAATGCAAGCACTATTTTAAGGATTTATGATTATATTAAGCTAAATAAAAATTTTTCTTGATTTTTGTTGTCAAACCTGTTAGTATGTTGTCCGTTATTGAAAAAGGAGGTGCGGAAAATGGCTAAATGCGATTTCTGCGGCAAGGGCGTGTCCTTCGGAATTAAAGTATCCCACTCACACAGGCGCTCTAACAGAGTCTGGAAGCCCAACGTGAAGAGGGTTAAAGCTGTTGTAAGCGGTTCACCCAAAAGAGTTTACGCATGCACACGCTGTCTGCGTTCCGGCAAGGTTACAAGGGCCGTTTGACGGTAATCTATCCGTAAAAAAGACTGCTTCAAGGCAGTCTTTTTTTATTTTTGCATGGAGCCGTTAATTATCAAGCGCATGGTCGCAATACTCGCAGACAAGGCCGTTCTCCCCTTCCCTGAAAAGGGCGGGCAAATATACTTCCGTCTGAGTAATACAGCGAGGATTTGCGCATTTAACTCCGCCATGAGTAGCCTCAACCTTTGGGGGACTTTGCAGGCGGCGTTTTTCAAGCATTTTAATTATAAGCGCCATTCTGGCATAAATTCCGTACTCAGTTTGCTCAAAATACTTGGCTCTGGGGTCATCGTCCACTTCCACGGTAATTTCGTCCACTCTGGGCAGAGGGTGCAAAACTACCAAGTCCGGTTTGGCAAGGGAAAGTTTCTTCGCATCAAGCACAAAAATTCCCTTTTGAGCCTGATACTCTTCCACTGAGGGGAAGCGTTCCCGCTGAATTCTGGTCATATAAAGTACATCCAACTCGCCGATAGCTTCTTCAAGGCTGTTGGCATAAGAAAACTCGCAGCCGCTTTTTTTAAGGCAATCCACCACATAGGCGGGCGCTTGGAGCTGCGGAGTTGATATGAGGATAAAACGATTATTATTATATTTTGAAAGTGACTTAATAAGAGAATGAACGGTTCTGCCGTTTTTATTGTCCCCGCAAAGGCCGATAGTCAAATTGTCGAGCCGTCCTTTTTCAAAAGAAAGGGTGACTAAATCCGTAAGGGTCTGAGTGGGGTGCAGGTGTCCCCCGTCCCCCGCATTAATAATCGGGCTTCTGGAATAAAGGGAAGCCGCCAAAGCCGCCCCTTCGTAAGAGTGCCTTATCACGATTATATCGGCATAGTTGCTTATAACGCGGACGGTATCTTTTAAGCTTTCACCTTTTGCAACGGAGGAATTGCCCGGGTCGTCAAAGCCGATAAGCTTACCGCCCAGACGAAGCATGGCGGTCTGGAAAGACATTTGAGTTCTTGTAGACGGTTCATAAAAAAGCGTTGCCATGATATTGCCATGGCAATCGTCTATATAGTATGAGGGATTTTTTTTGATAATGCCGGCCAAACGGATGACTTCATCCAAGTCGCTCTGGGATAAATGCTCCAAATCAATAAGATTCCTTGCTTTCATTAGCCGACCCCCGCTTAATATTTTTCCTGCTTTTTCAATGCACACAAAACCCTGATTTACTGATGTTGATTCTACATTGAAGTTATACATTTGTCAACGATTTGCAAAGCCTGTCTGACGAAGATTATCTCCGCAATTCAACTATTTTTTCTATTTAAAGTCTTGATTTTTAACAGCCCATAGATTATACTACCCCTTGCTTGCCGGTGTGATGGAATTGGCAGACGTGCTGGATTCAAAATCCAGTGGTGGCGACACCGTATCGGTTCGATCCCGATCACCGGCACCAAAAATAAAGCACTTCGAAAGAAGTGCTTTATTTTTATCCAATCCGAAGGATTGGTATGTAATCACGCCCTGGCGTGTATGCAATCGCCGAAGGCGTATGTTATCACGGAAGGCGTATGTTATCACGGAAGGCGTATGCCATCACCGAAGATGTATAGCAATCACCGAAGGCGTATGTTATCGCCGGAGGTGTATGGCGTATCTCCATTCCTTTTGATTTATTACATACACAGCATTACTGTGTGATTTGTTTAACTCAGTAAAATGATTTATTCAACAGTTTCAGCGTTTGGAACCGACGGCGAAGATTCACTGTTCTTTTCGATTCTTTCAAAAATATAAGTCATTAATTCATCTTCGTTCAGGTTTAACACATATTGAAACTCGCCATATAAAAGTTGCTCCGCATCTTTAAGAAACGCTTCGTCGGAAGAATGCAATCTTTTTCCTTCGGCTTTTTTCTCTTTTTTCTGAAAGAAAATTGCTTTTACCATTTTTATCAGTTCGGTACGGTTGCCTTCCGAAATAATACTCTTATACTTTTCTTTACGCTCATTTTCATCAGCAATCCAGTTGGCATTCTCATATGGCATTGAATCAATAAGTTCGTTAATCTCTTCTTCGGATAACAGTTTTCGCATTTTCGCTAAAACTTCTTCATTATCCGCGGGAACATAATATGTAGAGCAGTCGTTATTGACCGGCTTTAGTACAAAATATTTTCTTGCTTTGCCCGTAAAATACTTTTCTTCTATTCCCGCAACTTTGCAAACGCCGTGTATTCCGTATATGACGGTATCGTTTATCCCGAGCATATTTCCCCTGCTTTCTTATAATAACTACTTACTCACTTTAACATAAATTTCAGGAAAATTCATATGTTTTTTTGATAGCGTGTCATTAAATTCGCAACCATCAGCAAAAATCCATAGGATTTGAATCTAACCTCGCCTGCCAAAAAGAGATCGTATTATGCGCCTCTTGTCATAATTATTTTAAAATATCTGTTGAAAATATGACAAAGTAGGAGTATAATACATATTGAAGGGGGCATTCGCTATGACTAACAAAATAATTGGAGAAAATATCCGCGCATTGCGGGATAATGCGGGCTTTACACAGACCAATCTGGCGCTATTTATAGGTGTTGATCAAAGTCTGATTGCAAGAATTGAAAAAGGTGAACGCTGTATTTCGGCAGATATGATCGAAAAATTGGCCGCTTTGTTCGGTGTAACGGTAGAACAAATTGAAAATCCGTCCGTTGCTACCTCCAAGCTGTCCTTTGCTTTCAGAGGAAGCGAATTTACCGTTTCGGAAATGGAAGCGATTGCAGCAATCAATAAGATTGCTCTTAACTCCGAATTTATGCGCGTTATATTGGAGGAAAATAAGGCATGATAGATTATGCAGGACTGATGACAAAAGCGACAATGCTTAGAAAAAAATTAGGTGAAGACAGCGAATCCCCTATCGATATTTTTGCATTGGCGCAAAGAATCGATGGGCTAACAATCGTCTATTATCCTATGGGAGAAAACCTGAGCGGAATGTGTATCAAAGGGCAAGGAGAAAATAATTTAGTTGCGATTAATTCCGCTATGACTTTGGGACGCCAACGTTTTTCCCTTGCACATGAGTTTTATCATCTTTATTTTGACGATAACATGGTTTCCGTTTGCGCAAAGAAAATTAACTCCGGAAAAGATATTGAGAGAGCGGCTGATATGTTCGCTTCTTATTTTCTGATGCCTGATGCCGGGTTGCTCGTTTTGGCAGAAGACTTGGCAAAGAAATCTCAAAATCATCGCCTGACGCTGAATGATTTAATACGTATTGAACAATATTATGGGGTAAGCCATAAGGCGGCAGTTTATCGCCTTATTCATACGCCGTATCTTGACCAAGATGATGCGGAATTATTTTTACATGAAGCCGTGCGAAGTCGAGCTGAATCTTTAGGATATAGCCCGGACCTGTACAGGCCCTTACCCGCCGGGAAGCAATATATGACCTATGGGAATTATATTGAGCAGGCGGAGCAGCTATTTTCCAAGGGTTTGATATCAACCGGCAAATATGAACAACTGTTATTAGACGCTTTCCGCACAGATTTGGTCTATGGCGATGAAGAGGAAAGCGGTGATGTGATTGACTGAACCGCTTTTCTTCGACACAGATTGCCTGTCCGCCTTTTTGTGGGTAAATAATCAGAGTTTGCTGGCTCAGCTTTATCCCGGAAGAGTCGTAATACCGGCAGAAGTATATGCGGAGTTGTCAAACCCGGCAATTCCACACCTCAAAGCAAAGGTTGATATTATGGTTGCCTGCGGAGATGCTCGAATAGAGAGCATCATGACGGAAACAGAAGAATACAGACTTTACAGAAAGCTGGTAGCCAATCCAGACCCGGGACATGCGATAATAGGCCGCGGTGAAGCGGCAGCAATTGCTCTGGCAAAAGAGCGGAACGGTATTTTAGCAAGCAACAACCTCAAGGACATATCTGTATATATAAATGAGTTCGGTTTGCAACATAGAACTACGGGAGAAATCCTGAAAGAAGCTTTGAAAGCCGGAATCATCACGGAAGTTGATGGGAACCAACTGTGGCAGGATATGCTCAAAAAGCGCAGAAAGCTTGGATACCCAACTTTCTCCGATTATCTGAAAAATAATATTTGAAAAAGTAAGATAGGGTGTCTCAAAAGTCTTTTAAGGTCTTATGAGACACCCTAATCATTACATTATGGGGAATTATTCTTTAAGAATAATGCTTATTTCTTCCGCTACTTGCTGATTTCCACTATTATAAAAAAACGTTAAAATGAGTTACGGTTGCCTTTTGGACTTCACGGCACTTTGCCCGCTTATCCGTCATTTAAGCCTTAGTATTGGGGTTCGGTAGATTGACGGCATGCCCGTCATTCCAAAAATCCGGGCTGTGCAAAACTCCAATTTGCACAGCCCTGTTTTCATCAATCCGAAAGCTTAACCTGTATCGCAGCCTTGGTTTTAATGTTTAGCGGCCTGTCGTAAAACAAGCCGCTTTTTTGTTGCATTCAATTTTAATCCATATGGGTTGCGATAAAATCTTTAACTTTTTGCTGATACAACTCCGGGGCTTGATAATAGCTGAAAGCGTGAACCGCACCGTCAACTATCAGCAGGTCTTTCGGTACGGTGCAAGCGTCATGAAGCAGGTACACCATGTATGTGGGCACGAAAGTATCATCCCCGCCGTGGATAAACAAAACGGGGCGCTTTGCCTTTTTCATAAACTTTACGCAGTCCGCTTCGCTGAAAAAATAACCTGCCGCCAATTTGCTGACCAAGCTCATGGCCGCAATAAGGGGTCTGCTTTTAAGCCCGAACATTTCTTTCGCCTGGCAGGTAAACTGCTCAATTGCGGAAGAGTAGCCGCAATCTTCAATTATGATTTTAACTTGCGGGGGCAAGGAATCGGCCGAGTTGGTCAGCATAACCGTTGCCGCACCCATGGATATACCGTGTAGAATAATTTCAATATCCTCGCCGAAACGCTCAATCAAATACTTCAGCCAAAGGAGGATATCCTTATGGTCAAGAGCGCCGAAACCGATGTAGTTGCCCTCGCTCCTGCCGTGGGCACGGTTATCGGGCAAAAACAGATTGTAATCCAACTCATCATGGTAAAAAGGAACCATATGGCTGAACTCGTCCGGGCCGTTGCAACGGTAACCGTGAACGCAAACCGCAAAGCGTTTACTGCCGGATTTTGAGGGCAAGAACCAGCCCTTTAACTGCAGTCCGTTGGAGGACTTTATGGAAACATCCTCCGGGTTGAGGGAAAACAGGTAGGCGTTGTTCTTCTCCCTGATTTTCTCGCGTTCAAGCCGTCTTTCATCATTCGGGTCAATTTTAGGCGGCTTTTTGGGTCTGACAATAAACAAATGGAAAGCCACTGCCCCCGCAATCATAACAAGCAGGAACAAAACAAGAATACAAATCAGCGCAATAACAAAATACTTCATACCTTACCTCCCGTCTTATCTGCCGAAAAATGAGCGGTAGAAATCCGTTACAGCCGTTTTTAGTTCCGCAAGCCGTTTTGCCGCACTTTGGTCACCCTGCAGGTACTTCATCATAAGAAGGCCTTCTTCAGAGCAGATTTGCCTTGTCAGTTCAAAATAGTTTTCCAACAAAAATCTGGCATAACAAACATTTCGGAAACTGCCGTGGACGCTGTAATTGACGGAGTCCGCATAAACTTCCACCGCAACGCTTCGGCCGTCCTTCACGGCATCACAAATACTGTTCTTTTCATTTTCTTCCGCAAATACGATTGTATACATTTTGTCAAATAAACGCCCTGCGTTTATTGTGCCGTGGGAATCGCTAGCCCCGACTATCGGTATGTTCACGCCCTCGGAACGTATTTGATAGTACAAAGCTGTCTGTAAATTGTTTTCGTGCGCGGACTGTCCTCCAATCAGCTCAAAGGCATCAAACTCCCCGGCTCTGAGGAAGGCTTTGGACAAGGCGGGCGGCACGTTGAAAGTATCGTTCAACCAATGTGGATGGCAAAAGATTGCCAAACCGTTTGCCGCACGAATTTTTTCTATTGCCCAAAGGTTGGCGGCATAGGTGAATTTGTCCTCATAACCGATGTCGGTTGTATCGATTATCTTTTGAACCTCTTGCCTGTACTGTTCGTCGTCATCTTTATAAAGTTCGTTTACGCTGCTTTCACCGCCGAAGTTTACAACATGAACGATGTTATCCGGCGTATGCACTTCTTCTCCGTTGACCAGAAGCATCCCCAAAGGAACGTCTTTGTATGCCTGCTGTGCTTCAACGGAGGGTTTATAGCGGTAATGATCCGTGATGGCCGTAAAATCAAAACCGGCGCTCCTGTAACTTGCCGCAACCACCGCAGGGGGTTCCTGCCCGTCGGAACGGCAGGTGTGCACATGGAAGTCGCCTTTTAAGGGTCTCAGTGAATACAAGTCCTCTTCAAGGGCATAAACGGAAAGCTGTAAAAAATGCTTTTTATTATCCCCCTCATAGACCCTGATATAACATTCCTCTTCCCTGTCGAAGAAGTGGGAAAAAATGAGAGAGCCGTTTTTAACCTGCCCGGCGTGGATGTTGTTCTTGGTTGCATAGTCTCCATGGGTAATGCGGCTTAATCCCCAGACAGCAACACGGTATTCTTTTGCCTGATTAAACTCGTATTCCCTGTCCAGAGGGTCAATTCTTACCTCGGTTTCTTTACCGGTGAGCAAAACTCCCGGCCTTATGCGGTATCTGTAAAGCTCCGTTTTCATAAAGACCGTCCCTATTCTTAAATTATTGTTGCAGCCGGGGTTGCTGAAAAATAAAATTTATTTTGCCCTCATTGCGGCAAGGTCCCTGTAGTTTATGTACTTAAAGCCCAAGCCTTCAAGATACTCTTTTGTGGCGGGGTCGGCAAATAGTCTGTGCTCCCAAACTCGGCGGTACCAAACACCGGAAGTACCCTTAAGCTCATCGGATTCAAGGGAGGGATGGATAAAAGTTTCCGACACGCCGTCGGGGAAGGTTTTAAAATGCTCGAACATATACTCCCTGAAGTTTTCGTAACTGTCGCTCTGGGGGCCGTCCCACTCATGTGCTATAAGATAATCGGGAATGGCTACTCCCTTATGATCCGCATAGTCCCTGAATTTTGAGAACAGCATTTGAATCAGACTTTCGTCTATTTTAGGCCCGAAACGTGCAATTTGTTCAGGCGTGTATCTTGACGGAAAACGGAAAGGCAGACCGTACTCGGAAGCAATGTCAAAAACCAACTGCAAAAATTCAAAACGGCCGGTTTCTATGCCGTAGACGGAACCCATGTGATTATCCAGGTGGGAGGGGGTAAGGCCGAGTTTTTTTGCCCGCTCGATTTGGGCACGGATTTCGCCCTCGAGTTCGTCAATATCAGCATTTTCTTCAACCGTGATGCTTTCATAGTACAGGTAGCCGTTTTCGTCCCTCAGGCTGTCCGTGTTTGAAGATGCTACCGGACTCCAGCGATACCTTTGCCATTCGCTGGTAAGGGTCAGATGTACGCCTATGGCGAATTGCGGATTTTCTTTTGCAAAAGCGCAAGCTTCCGGCGCCCAGCCGCAGGGCGTCATTATTGTGGCGGAAGTTATGCCGCCCTTTTTGAGCAAATCAAAGGTGGCAAGATTGGCCGCACGGCACATACCGAAGTCGTCAGCATTGATGATTAAATATTTTCCCATTCAGATTTCCTCCCCGATTATTATTGTTTGATTGATTTTAATACCATAACAGCACAAATGCAAGCAAAAGGCGGTTATGTTGACGCACTAATAAAGATAAATCTTTTTAACACTAAATACTAACGGTATAAAAAGCGTTTTTGTATAAAAGCTTATTCAATCCAACTTAAAAACTCGGCCTCGCTTATGACCTCAATTCCGAGTGCTTCCGCCTTTTGCAGTTTGCTGCCGGCATCCTCCCCTGCCAAAACATAGTCGGTTTTTTTGGAAACGGAAGAAGATACTTTGCCGTTAAAACTTTCGATAATTGCGGCCGCCTCTTGACGTGAAAAGTTTTCCAATGCGCCTGTGAGGACAAATACCTTGCCGGAAAAGCGGTCATCCTTAATCTCTTTTTTCGATTTCATATTCAGCCCCAAAGCCCTGAACTCATCAATCAGGGCGTGGGTTTGAGGTATGGCAAAAAAGTCCAAAACGCTTTGCGCCATCACCTGACCGAAGCCCTCAATAGCGGATAACTCATCAAAGCCGGCGCTCTCAATGGCCTCCATGGTAAGGAAGCGCTCGGCAAGCAGCTTAGCCGCATTCTGGCCGATATGACGGATACCCAAGGCAAAAATGAGCCGGGACAAATCGTTGTCTTTAGAATTTTCAATGGCTCCCAACAGATTTTCCACCGACTTTTTGCCGAAGCCTTCAAGATAAATTAAGTCATCTTCTTTGAGCCTGTATATATCGCTGACGCTTTTGAGCAGACCTTCATTGACAAAACGCTCCAAAATACTTTCGCCCAAGCCCTCAATATCCATTGCGTCTTTTGAACAGAAGTGAATCAGATGGCGCAGCATTTGTACGGGGCAATCGGGGTTTTCGCAACGCACCGCCGCCGCTTCCGGGTCACGAAAAACTTCGGCGCCGCAGGAGGGGCAATTTTCAGGCAGAAGGTACGCAACGGAGTTTTCGGCATGGGCAACAACCCTAACAACTTCCGGAATAATGTCCCCCGCCTTGCGGACAATTACCCTGTCCCCTATCCTTATATCTTTTTCGGTTATAAAGTCCTGATTATGGAGTATGGCGCGGCTGACCGTGGAACCGGCAAGAAAAACGGGTTTCAAAACGGCGGTGGGGGTCAATACCCCCGTCCGCCCCACACTCACCTCAATGTCAATCAAGTCCGTTTCTTTTTCTTCCGGCGGGTATTTAAATGCCAGGGCCCATCTGGGGAATTTTGAAGTTCTGCCTAAAATAGGGCGCAAAGCCAATTCGTTGACCTTTATTACCGCACCGTCTATGTCAAAGGGCAGAGTGCCCCTTATTTCACCTATCCTGTTAATCTCTCCGACAACACCGTCAATATCTGCAAATTGATTGTAAAAGGGAATGGTGTTAAAGCCGAGACTTTTAAGATAGTCAAGAGATTCCTTATGCGCCTCGGGTTCACTCCCCTGTATTTGCTGTATGTTGAAGACAAAAATATCCAGACCCCTGCTTGCGGTAACGGCGGGATTTTTTTGTCGCAGGGAACCGGCGGCGGCATTCCGAGGATTTTTAAAGGGTTTTTCGCCGTTAAGTTCCTGTTGTTCCACAATCTCTTCAAAGCGCTTACCTGAAAGGAACACCTCACCCCTGACTTCCAAATACGGGATAGCCTGCGTCAGCTTTGAAGGTATATTTTTAACGGTTCTGAGGTTGGCGGTAACGTCCTCGCCTATTTGACCGTCGCCCCGCGTGGAGCCCCTGAAGAAAACGCCGTTTTGGTACTCAAGGGAAACGGAAAGTCCGTCAATCTTGGGTTCCACCACATAGGTTGCAGCGGGAGCCGACTGACGGACACGGGTATCAAAGGCCAAAACTTCTTCAATATTAAAGGCGTCCTGAAGGCTCTCCATAGGAACCCTGTGCTCAACCGGGCTGAACTGTCTGTCAGAAACGCCGCCGACTTTCTGCGTGGGCGAGTCGGCAGTTATGAGTTGAGGGTACTCATTCTCCAAATCAATGAGCTGCCTCATTAGACTGTCATATTCAAAGTCGGATATTTCCGGAGAATCGGCGTTATAATAAAGGTCGGCATAATAGTTTATCCGCGCCCGCAGTTCTTCAACCTTTTTTCGGATATCTTCAAAAGCTTCCATCTTTTCCCCCTAAAATGACAGCACATTTTACTGACCAGATTATAACAGACGGAAAAAGTCAAATCAATTGGAACAAAATTAAATACCCCGCATCGAATGCGGGGTAAATTGATATTCAATTTTATTTTTTCTCTACCCGCCGAACTTCTTGTTATTCTTCATACATAGGTATGTTGAGACCGGTTGCCCGACAAAGGCGGTTATATTACCTTTAGTTCCCGGCACACTTGCCGTCATCATCTGTTTACAAGTTCATTCGGCGGGCTTCGAAAACCAGAGCAACTGCTTCTTTGTCCAAGGGTACCGCCTCCTTTTCCTTTCTTTTGATGCCTCTTAGGACATCACCCGGAACTTTCCGAGAATTTACTCTGACCATTCTCTTTCTCTTCCGTTCGCCTAAATTATAGCCTGTTCGGTATGCATTGTCAATAGTAATTTTGAAAAATTTATATTTTTTGTTGTTATTATTAACAAAGCGCTCAATTATATTTGAGTTCCCGCCGACTCTTGACTATTAAATACTTTACCGTTAAAATAGAACCACAAAGAAGAAGCGGTGATTATTATGCAAGATGATTATCAACCCAATATTATCAGCGTTGAAGATGAAGACGGCAAAGAGTACATGTTCGAAGAGTTGGACAGGATTGAAGCGGATGACGGCAGATATGTAGCCATGATTCCCCTTGCCAACGAAGCGGAAGACTTTTTTAACGAACCTTGGGAACTTATTATCCTGAAAGTTGAAGAAGAGAACGGGGAAACCTACCTTACCCCCATTGAAGACGAAGACGAATTCAACGAGATCGGTCAGATTTTTGAAGAACGGCTTACCGACTTGTATGATATTCTTGAAGATGACGAAGACAACGACGAAGAAAACGAATAATTCTTAAACTAAATTGATGTCCCCTGCCTTGTGCGATAAATACGGCTCATAATGATCCAACACTTTTATAAATGGGAGCCAAGTCTCCGGTGTCGGACTGCAGACCTCCCGGCTTGCCGGACGTAGGGAGCATGAAACCATTGGGCGGCACCCACCTGCTATTGCAGGTTCTTATCAGTCGTATCCGGCTTGGCGGGGTACATTTTTTAATGGAGTGATAATATTGAGGCAAGTGCTGAATTTTCGGCCGCTTGATATTGTACCCCACAAGAAGGGGTTTATATATTTAAAGACTGAAACGGATAGAATGGGTAACGCCATTGCCACACTCCACCTTTTCGATCAGGACATACTTGTTTCAAAGGCGGTAAAAAAGAGCGCTTACCTTATGACCAAGTTCGGCGAAGCTTATGAAATCATAGCCTCCAAGGTGGGCGACTATATTTCCTGCGAGACTTCTTTTTTTAACAACGGAGACGTTGCCGTGCTTTTTGATACGGGGGTTCTCAATGTTTTTTCCGCCGATGGCGTTTCGATTTATCAGACGGATTTGAGCTACCAAGGGAGTCCCGTCTGTTCCCCGGCAGCCGACGATAAACATATTTGGTGCCTGGTACCGGAAAAAAATGCCGTTATTCACTATTCACCGAGGGAAAAAAGCGTTTTACTGCGCATTGGCGGGGGCAAGTCAAAGGCCTTTGACCAACCGATACATCTGACAAAAACGCAAGACAAACTTTTTGTCTGCAATAGGGGCAACCGCAAGATAAGAGAAATAAGCCTTTCGGACTATTCCGTAAAGGATTATAGAGAGTTCGATGAGCCTTTATACAAATACCTTAGAATCGAGCAGAAGGAATATGCGGTTCTCGATTCCGGCGTATATTTGATTTAGGCTGTTGATAAAGTGAATTTGCCGCCTTCACGGTTGAAGACGGCTTTTGAGTTGTTATATTTGAAACAATGCGGCAGAATTACCGAAAACGCTAATCCTTTTAAATTTGAGCCTTTATTGTATTCAGCAGATTTGAAAGTGCGGAAAACATAAAAACTTTTCAGGAGAGGATTTAATGGGAAATAAAACCGGTAAAATCAAATGGCTTTTTAATGAAATCAAAACCCATTGGAATACCCCCGCCGAAGGAAAATATGTTCCTTATAAAGAGTACAAAGATGTTTGGCTTGCAGTAGGCAGCAACTACACCGCCTCAAAGGTGCTTGAATACATCAGCTTCGGTGCGGCTTGCTACCTTATTATGCACCACTATAAACTGCCCTATTTAACTTTTTCCGTCATAGGGATTTTAAATATGCCTTTGGGCTACATAACTGCCCTTATGTGGTGGGTAGTCAGCGACAACCTGGGTTTTTTACCTAAGAAGACGGAGAAAAAGTTTTACCTGGTCTACGGGCTGATGATGATATTCGGCATTGCCTCTATCATCTTTGACTTTTCCAAACTGTTTAATCAAACGGGGGCGTTTATTACCAAGCTCAATTCCTTTGAGGGGATGAACGCAACGGCATGCTTTAAAACCTTCGGCACTCACTTTTTATTTTCCGGTTGGGTGGGTGCAAGAAATATCTTCTGGCGCAAGAAGCTGCTTCCCAAGTACGGCCGCTATAAGTATTCACTTTACTGTGACGTTGTTCCCAAGTGCGTAATGGTTGTACTTATCGGTTGGCTACCCGTTTACAATATTCCCGATGTTGCCACCCGTGTGTGGGTAGCAAACCTTCTTTTTGCAACATACAATGTTTTCGGTTTTGCCAACAATTTGGAAATCTGCACAAAAACCATCAGCCCCAATTTGCAGGAAAGGATTCTTGTCCGCACGTATCCCGTCAAACTTTCCCACTTTATGCACTCAATAGTTTCGATTATTTTACCTGCGGCAATCGGCGCTCTTCGCTACAAGTGGGCGGACATCAATATGTACCGCTACATTATTCCGGGAACATTTATCTTTTTTGCGGCAATTACAATGATCTTTGCCGGCAGAATTAAGGAGAGAATTCCGCAGCCGCCCGTTGAGCAAAAAGCACAGATTAAATTCTGGGACGGCATGTTCGGAGTTCTTCGCAACAAATATCTTAGAATTAACACAATTGTAGGCCTGATTGATGCTCTTGGAAACGGCATGCTGCCCTTTGTTACAATACTGTATTTATATACCTTCCGCTTAAGCGGCTTGCCCTACTCACTGCTTGTTATTTTCATCTCGTTTGCAGGTACTCCCCCCGACCTGTGCGCGCCGTACTTTCTTAAGAGGTTCACCTATAAGCAGATTATGGTTTTCTATCAGCTTACAAGAGCCATAGGCACCTTGGTTCTTGCCGGCGCAATGTGGTACTGCGCCGAAAACGTAACACTTGGCGGTATTATCTGCGTTATAACACTTTTCTTAATGGAAATGACAAAAACCGTACCCACTACCGCAGCGCACGATATGAATGTTCGTATCGGCGATTATCAAATGTATCTCTCGGGCGAGCGGCTTGAAAACTTTTCAGGAGTTTTCGGCTGGTTTACCGGGCCTATTACATCCTTTATCGGTCTGCTCATTCCGCTTATGCTCCTGAAGTACGGCTTCAACTCAAATTGGGACGTACTTTTTGTCGATGATTCAAGAAGAAATATCATAATTATTCCGCTGATTATTGATGCAATAGGCTTCTTCCTTATGACAATCCCGTACCTGTTTTGGGATTATGACAGTAAAAAGCAGAATATGGTTATGGAGGTTCTTAAGAGAAGGGCCGAAGTAACTGAAAAGCAGGCGCAAGAAGAAGGTCTTACCGTTTCCGGCGGATATAAAGGTTAGTAAATAAGAAAAGGGGGAACTGTTTGATTTTCACTTTTTCGAGTGCGGAAAACGTTAAGTAGAACTTCTGAGGAGAGGATTTTTTGGGGAAGAAAACCGGTAAAATCAAATGGCTTTTTAATGAAATCAAAACCCACTGGCACACCCCCGCAGAAGGGAAATATGTTCCCTACAAAGAGTATAAAGATATTTTTCTTGCAGTAGGCAGCAACTACACCGCCGCAAAGACGCTCCATTACATCAGCTTCAGTGCGGCTTGCTACCTTATTATGCACCACTATAAACTGCCGTATTTAACTTTTTCCGTCATAGCGATTCTTAATTTGCCTTTGGGATACACTGCCTCCCTTATGGCATGGCTGGTCAATGACAATTTAGGCTTTTTACCCAAGAAGACTGAAAGAAAGTTTTACTTAGCCTACGGGCTGATGATTATTTTCGGAATTTCCTCGATTATTTTTGACTTTTCCAAACTGTTTAATCAAACGGGGGCACTCATTACCAAGCTTAATTCCTTTGAGGGAATGAACGCAACGGCCTGCTTCAAAACCTTCGGCACAGGCTTTTTAACTACCGGTTGGATAGGTGCAAGAAGCATCTTTTGGCGCAAGAAGCTGCTCCCCAAGTACGGCCGCTATAAGTATTCACTTTACTGTGATGTTGTTCCCAAGTGCGTAATGGTTGTACTTGTCGGTTGGCTACCCGTTTATAATATTCCCGATGTTGCCACCCGTGTGTGGGTAGCAAACCTTCTTTTCGGGGTATACAATATTTTCAGTTTCGGCAACAATTTGGAAACCTGCACAAATACAATCAGCCCCAATTTGCAGGAAAGGATTCTTGTCCGCACATATCCCGTTAAGCTTTCCCATTTTATTCAATCGTTAACGGTAATTATTTTACCCGCAATGATCGGCGCTCTTCGCTACAAGTGGGCTGATATAAACATGTACCGCTACATTATTCCCGGAACATTTATATTATTTGCTATAATTACAATGTTCTTTGCCGGCAGAATTAAGGAGAGAATTCCGCAGCCGCCCGTTGAGCAAAAAGCGCAGATTAAATTCTGGGACGGAATGTTCGGAGTTCTTCGCAACAAATATCACAGGATTAACACGGTCGTAGGACTTATAGATTCTCTGGGAAACGGCATGCTGCCCTTTGCTACTATCCTGTACTTATTTGCCTTCCGTTTAAGCGGCCTGCCCTATTCATTACTTGTTAGCATAATCTCATTTGCCGGTACTCCGCCCGACCTCTGCGCACCGTACTTTCTTAAGAGGTTCACCTATAAGCAGATTATGATTTTCTATCAGCTTACAAGAGGCATAGGCACTTTACTTCTTGCCGCAACAATGTGGTTCTTCCGTAACAACGTTGCGCTTGGCGGTACAATCTGCTTTATAATCCTTTTCATAATGGAAACGATAAGAACCGTACCCGCTACCGCATCGCGCGATATGGCTGTTCGTATCGGCGACTACCAAATGTACCTTTCCGGCGAGCGACTTGAAAGCTTCACAGGGGTTTTCGGCTGGTTTACCGGACCGATTACATCCTTCATCAGCCTTATCATTCCGCTTATGCTCCTGAAGTACGGCTTCAACTCAAACTGGGACGTGCTTTTTATTGATGACTCAAGAATATACATCATAATTATTCCTTTAATTATTGATGCAATAGGCTTCTTCCTTATGACAATCCCGTATCTGTTTTGGGATTACGACAGCAAAAAACAGAATATGGTTATGGAGGTTCTCAAGAGAAGGGCCGAAGTAACTGAAAAGCAGGCGCAAGAAGAAGGTCTTAACGTTTCCGGCGGATATAAAGGTTAGGAGGTATCCTTGTGAGTAAAAAAGAAAAGAAAAGGGAAATCGTAGAATTTCAACATGATGTTAATCTGGAAATTCCCGAGGATGAAATCTGGACTTACCAAGTTGAAGGTCTTGCGGCCCCGCATATCGGCAAGCCGTATAAAGCTTTCACTCTCAAAAAGATTGTTTTCACTTTAACTATTGTTACTGCGGTTCTGATTTCAATATACTTTTCCGTTCGTACAATTGAAAAGGACACTTTCGAGTACAAAAAAACCGAAATCGGTTATGAGCTTGCCAAGTTTTCAAACATCGGCTTTATTACGGAACTGGATATTGATTTTGTTTCAACCGTAGAATACGAGGACGGTAACCCGGACCCGAAAACGAACTACCGTATTATTAAGGAAAAAGAAAAGGCGGTTACAAGTGTATTCAAATTTGCACTGAACTGCGATGAAAAGATACAGGTCGTTAACATCGCTGAAACCGTGGAGTTTATTGACCCCAAAGCCTTCTACTCATGCTGGGCGTTGAGGGAAATAAGAGTCAGCGAAAACAACCCGAACTACTGCTCCGTTGACGGCGTACTCTACAACAAGGACAAGACAAGAATAATTTGCAGGCCCTGTGACCACGACACCTATTTGGCTGAGAAATACGGTTGGGCAGAATTTGACGATAACGGCTTCCGAATTGAAATGGAAGCGGACAATGAAAACTATGAGCAGTACAAAAAGGATGTTTTAACATACGTTATTCCCTCGAGTGTAACCGTGGTCGGCGAGCTTTGCTTTAACTACTCAAATATGACAACGGTTTATATCCCGGAGGGCGTTAAAAAAATTGAAACACTCGGTTTTTACAAGATTCCCTGCCTGGCGGAGATTTACTCATACAAGTGTGAAAACGAAGTGACAGACCCGCGTTTTACAGGAGAAGAAGCACTTGGAGAGGTTTATAAATCCCTTCCGGAGACGCTTGTGGAGATCGGTTCCGACGCATTTACACAATGCCAGAATTTAACGTATGTTTACATTCCCGAAAGCGTTACTTCCATTGGCCACCATGCGTTTTGGGACACCGTTTATAAACAGGACGGCGAACTGCGCGGCGTTACAAAAATCAATGTAGCGAAGACGAAAGAAGATTTTAAAGACACGGTAAAAGAGGGTGACCAATGGTTGCCCAAATATGACTACAAGCTCTTCAAAAAGAAGATAACTGTTGAGTACTCAAGTGAAAGAATGACTTGACGGCATAATACGGGATTTAAATTTGAATAAATTGAAACATCCGCTCTTATAATCGAGGGCGGATGTTTTTTTATTAAGAATATTATTTTGTTGACAGAATCGAAGTCTGCTTCGGGCAACACGCTTTGATTTTGAAAGTCCTGTTTTTAAACCGAGCAGTACTCCAAGGCGACATCGGCGGCGGTAGCAGCATCTTCCGTATAACTGTCAGCACCGATCGAGTCGCAGAAACTCTGAGTAACGGGTGCGCCGCCTATAATAATTTTAACTTTATCCCTGATGTTAAATTCTTCACTCTTTTCAACCACTGTCTTCATCTCATTCATGGTGGTTGTTAAAAGCGCCGAGCAGCAAATGACATCCGCATCGTTTTCAATGGCGGCCGTAACAAAAGTTTCCGCCGGAACATCTATGCCTAAATCCACAACGGTGAGTCCCCTGCCCTCCATCATGAGTTTAACAAGGTTTTTGCCTATGTCGTGCAAATCCCCTTTTACGGTACCGATAACTACTTTACCCTTGCCGCCGATTTCTTCCGCCGCTATATAAGGCTTTAAGACAGCTACACCGGCATTCATGGCACGGGCTGCAACGAGGACTTCGGGCACAAAGACCTGATTGTTTTTAAACTTTTCGCCAATAACCTCCATACCCGGGAGCAAACCTTCTTCAAGGAGGCTTTTGGGTGAAATACCCTCATCTAAGCCCTGCTGAACCAACTGCTCTACCTTAGGTTTACGGCCCTGCTGGAGTGTTGCGCTGATTTCTTCAAACAAGCTCATTACAAATCCTCCAAAATTTTATTTAAGCTGCAAAAACGAACCTATTTAAGCCCGAACATTGCCTCTTTCAAATCAAGGTAGTAAAGGTAGTCCTCTTCCGGCACATTGGGCGGACAGCGATGGTCACAAAAAGGTATATAGCCTCCCCTTTCCACAAGAGGCGCCAAACTTTTCATATAAGAGTCGATGGCGTCTCTGCCGGAGCCGAGAGCCATTTTGTCAACACCGCCCATAATGCGCAGGTCTTTGCCGTACTCGGCAAAAAGTTCGGAGGGGTGAGCACAGCCGTTGACTTCAAAGGGGAAGAGGCAGTTTATTCCCCCTTCAAGCATATAGGGCAAAAGAGGCCTTACGTCGCCGTCACAGTCGGTATACCAGATGTCGATACCGTAGGCGTCCAGCTTTTTTCTTATCCTTTTATAGCGAGGGGTTACTACATTCTTAAAAAAGTCAACGGTGACAATGGGGCCGTTTTTAAAACAGATATCTTCCCAACCGCTGGCAAGGTCAAAGGTAATATGGGGCAGCACCTGATCCAAAAAATGTTCCACCAACAGGCAGCATTGTTCCACCATATCTTCCACCATATCGGGGTAATCATAGCAGGCGTAGGCAAGCCCCTCAAAGGTAAGCATATCCCGTATTTTGCCTATCATGGAGCCGCAGTTTACGCTCAGGGGAAAGTCCCTGTCGTCGGGATACCTTTCTTTTAGCCACTCTATATTGACAATCCTTGCCGGGTCGTCAACCCTCATGCGCTCTTCTTTAACCCGCTTCCAATCATCCGGGGTTACAACACTGGAGCCGATATAATGGGGAATGCTGCTGCCGTCCTTGCGTTCAACAGCCAAAAGCCCGTCACCGTTGAGCACGGTGCGGGTGGTTTCCGTTTCTTCAACAACCTTGCCTTCAAAATGAGGACTCAGCCAGATATTGCCCGATACACATTCCAGACGGTCAAAACTAAAAAACAGGTCGGCCTGAGAATCCGATTTAATGCCGTTTTCTTTAAACATCTTCCATTGCGTAAAGTTTTCGTCCCAGTAACCGAATTCCATATTAAAACAGCGGTCAAACGGGCGGTAGTGCATCTGGTGGTTAAAGCGTTCCCGGTCGGTCATGGTGCCTTTCCATTTTTCACGTATAGGTTTAATAGGCAAAACAAAACCTCCCCGCAGATCTTTAGCCTAAGTATAACACGAGTTAAGGTGCAAAACAGGTAAAACTTAAAATATTTTTAAAAAATAACGGTCTGTTTGGTCTAAACACACTCATAGGCAAACGCGGCCAAGAAGTTAAAAAGCAGACACCCCGACAAAAGGCGTCTGCTTTTTAGAATAAACTGTACTTTTATGTTAAGGGGTAGAGAGTGTTGCTGCTCTTATCAAGGGCTAAAAACTGCACAAACTGCGGGTTTGTAAAAACATCGGGTTGGTTTTCTTGCAAGAGAATCCAATAGACAAGGTTGCGATAATCCGAGTTGAACTTCACATGCTGCATACCTTTTACAAACCAAGTGTATTCGGGGAACATGCAGGTTGAGGCGTCAATGACACGGTCGGCTGAAATATGGTTGTGACCGCAGTTGACGGCCTGCTCATAGTCGTCGCCCAATGTTGAACCCAGCTCCGCACAGGTGGCGCCGCCGCTTGTATAAACGGTATCTATCAAATAGTCCGTCTGTGCATCGGGGTTTGCCGAAACGGGACAGCCGTACAAGCCGTAATTTGAGATAATCCCGACAATCACACCGTTATCTATCGCCGCCTGCAGAAGTTGATCCGCTTTACATTGCACATCGTAATGGTAGCGGTCTATCTTCTCTATCAGAATGGCGTTTATTTCGCTGTTAAGCATATACGCCTTGGCATCTTCATAGTAGTCGTCCGGGACCAAAGACCAAACCCCCGGCATATAACCGAATGTTTCAATGAGCAGTTCATCATAGACTCGGTCTTTGAACCTGTCCAACACACAGTCAACAAAGCACAAAAGCACATCGAAGACACCGGTAAAATCCAGAACCGTAAGAAGGGTATCAACACGCTTGGATTTAGTATCTTCTCCCAAAAATCCGCGGATATAACCCAAAACCGCCCTTTTGTTAATTTGAATCCGCCCGTTGAAGAGTTCCCCTACCAATGAAACACCCTGAAAGGCGGAAGAACGCATAACAATTGAATCCACACTGTCCGTACCGAATTGTTCAATGTAGGCCATTACAATGGTGCAGCCCATGCTGTTGGGTATGAGGGACACTTTTTCACAACCGGTTTCCGCCTTAATCATCTCGATATAATCCTTAAGCCTGACGGAGTTATCCATCGGGTCAAGCCGCCAGTCGTAGGTAAAATACAGTTCCCTGTCAAAATTGTAATCTTCCGGAAAATAGAAATATTCATAGACGGAAATGTTATCTTTTGAGGTTCCGTCCGGATTGCAGTCTATATCGCCCAGAATAGCATCCGCCCGCTCAATCAACTTGCCCGCAAAAGCATCCACATCGTGATTAATTAAAAATATAAAAAGCGGCAAAATCAGCTTTTTCAGTTCATTTAAAACATCATCAATTTCCGGGTAAAAAATCTTCTTTTCATCCGGCGTTCCTTTGTCCTGATAAATATCGCTTGTGCCGATACCGTCAACATTTATTACGGGAATACGCCGAGCCGCCAACTCCGCCCATCGGTCTTCCTGCTGCGCAGCGGGAAGAGCAAAGGCGTTTGTTACCATACCGAAAATCATAACGGCAGCCAATAAAACCGAGATTATTCTGCGAAATTTCATAGATATACGCCATCCTTTCAATACAGTCTTTAGCTTGATATACATTTAAAAGTGTGCTCTTATGCATAATTTATTACTTTCACGGTGTGGTGTCAAGCCTTTGACAGTAAACCCTAAAAGATGTAACACCATACGCCTGCGGCGATTACATACACGCTAAGGCGTGATTACATGCCAATCCTGCGGATTGGATCAAAAATAAAGCACTTCGCAAGAAGTGCTTTATTTTTGGTGCCGGTGACCGGACTCGAACCGGTACGGTGTTGCCACCGAGGGATTTTAAGTCCCTTGCGTATGCCTATTTCGCCACACCGGCATGGGTAATATAAGAACCGTTGTATTATAAAACGGAGCGCAACCCTTTGTCAATTCTAAAAACCGCTAAAATAGCTTCTCGTAGTTATATGCTTTGGCAAGCATCATATCTTTTACCTTCATGAGTCTTGTGGTGGTGGCGCGTTCATTTTCGTCAAGCTTCATGGAGATATACTTTATCGTTTCTTCATACTGAGGAATCATAATGTGTTCAAGGGCGTTCACGCGGCGCCTTGTTTTTTCAATCTCGGCTGCCATGAGCTGACAGGATTTTTCCACCTGCGCCAAACGGAGCATATAGGGCAGAATATCCGCCAGCGACTTTACGGCGGCATCCAAGTCGCCGGAGGTAAAGGCAAAACCGTAGGGGTAGATTTCGCTTTCATCCGGTGATTTTAAACGGGTTTCAAATTCCGGAACCATTACGCTCATTACGTTTTTTTCGCTGATTGTCAGGCTCATCTCCTGCGTGGGCATTAAAAGCGCAGTGTCAATGGCTTTGTCGCTCATAACGGAACGGGCAATGGACATATGCTTGTTTGCAAGGCTTATGCCTTCTTCAACTTTTCTGCGCAACTGCTTGTTTTCCCTTACAAGTTCCAAAAATACACGCATGAGCTCGTCACGCTTGTCTTTGAGCAGCTTATGCCCTCTGCGAGCGGTGACAAGTTTGCGTTTTAAATTTGTCAACTCCATGCGAGTCGGGTTAACTTGCATTATTGCCATAGTTTAAATCTCACGCTTTTTCGTAGTATTCGTCCAAGAGGGCATCGCTTATGCGCTTATGCTCACTCCTGGGCAACAGTCTTAACAGATCCCAGCCGAGGTCTAAAGTTTCTTCAATGCTTCTGTCGGTTTCAAAACCCTGAGAAACATATTGTTCTTCAAATGCATCGGCAAAATCGGCATAAAGTTTGTCCGTATCCGTCAAGGCGGCTTCACCCAAGATAATCATAAGTTCTTTTGCCTCTTTGCCTCTGGCGTAGGCGGAAAAGAGCTGATTCATGGTATTGGAATGGTCTTTTCTGGTTTTGCCTTCCCCTATCCCCTTATCTTTAAGTCTGGAAAGAGAGGGTAAAACATCAACCGGAGGTAAAACGCTTTTGCGGAAAAGTTCACGGCTGAGGATAATCTGCCCTTCGGTAATATAGCCTGTGAGGTCGGGAATGGGATGGGTTTTATCGTCTTCGGGCATTGACAAAATGGGGATCATGGTGATACTGCCGTTTTTGCCCTTTTGCCGTCCGGCACGTTCATAAATTGACGCCAAGTCGGTGTACATATAACCGGGGTAGCCCCTGCGCCCGGGAACCTCTTTACGTGCGGCGGAAACCTCACGCAGAGCATCGGCGTAGTTTGTTATATCCGTTAAAATTACAAGCACGTGCATATCCTTGTCAAAAGCCAGATATTCCGCAGCGGTCAGCGCCATTCTGGGGGTGGCTATTCTTTCAATTGCCGGGTCATTGGCAAGGTTTGAGAACATAACGGTACGGTCAATCGCTCCGGTACTCTTAAAGCTTTCAACAAAGAAGTTTGCTTCTTCAAAAGTGATTCCGATAGCCGCAAACACAACCGCAAACTGTTCTTCAGTGCCAAGCACTTTGGACTGGCGTGCAATCTGTGCCGCCAATTGGGCATGGGGCAGACCGGAAGCGGAAAATATGGGTAATTTTTGACCGCGTACCAAAGTGTTAAGGCCGTCAATGGCGGAAACACCCGTTTGAATAAACTCCTGAGGATAATTTCGTGCGGAGGGATTCATGGGCTGACCGTTAATATCCATGCGTTTTTCGGGAATAATCTCGGGGCCGCCGTCAATGGGGCGGCCAAGGCCGTCAAACACCCTGCCCAACATATCCATTGACACGCCCAATTCCATCTGCCTGCCCAGAAAACGCACTTTACTGTTGGAAAGGTTAATGCCTACCGAACTTTCAAAAAGCTGAACAAGAGCGTTTCTGCCGTTAATTTCCAACACGCGGCAACGCCTTTTCTCACCGTTTTCCAGCTCAATTTCGCCTAACTCATTAAATTTTACATCGTCCACATCACGCACCAGCATAAGCGGACCGGATACTTCCTCAATTGTTCTATACTCTTTGGGCATTAGAAATGCTCCTCCTTTTCCAGAGTTTTATTCAACTCATCGGCAAGCCTGCTGCTGACTTTTTCGTACTCAGCCGGAGCGGAATCCTCCGGAACGTATTTGAAGCGCCCGATAGCTTCACGGACTTCCAAATTGACCAGACTTTCAATATCGGCGCCTTTTTCCAAGGCCGCCAGGGCGGAATCGTAATACAAAATTACGAGCTTCATCATAAGATTCTGCTTTTTAAGCGAGGTATAGGTATCCACTTCGTGGAAAGCCAACTGATGCAGGAAGTCCTCGCGGATAGAGCGGGCTGCTTCCATAATCAGCCTGTCTTCCGGCGAAAGGGCATCCATACCTACAAGGCGTACAATTTCTTCCAGAGCCGCCTCTTCCGAAAGAAGTTTAAGCATTTTCTGGCGGAGTGCGGTCCAGTCATTTGCCACATTCTTGTTAAACCAGCCGCCTAAAGTGTCGGAATAGAGTGAATAGCTTGTCAGCCAATTTATGGCGGGGAAGTGCCTTCTGTAAGCCAATGCGGCATCCAAGCCCCAAAAGACCTTTACGATACGCAGTGTGGCTTGGGAAACGGGTTCTGAAATATCGCCGCCGGGAGGTGAAACCGCACCGATTGCCGAAATAGCCCCCTCACGGGAGTCGGAACCGAGGGCGACTACCCTGCCCGCTCTTTCGTAAAACTGCGCCAACCGGCTGCTCAAGTAGGCGGGATAACCTTCTTCGCCGGGCATCTCTTCCAAACGGCCGGACATCTCACGCAGGGCCTCCGCCCAGCGGGAGGTGGAGTCAGCCATAAGAGCCACGGAATAGCCCATATCTCTGAAGTATTCGGCAATGGTAATGCCGGTATAAATTGAGGCTTCCCGTGCCGCAACGGGCATATCGGAAGTATTGGCAATGAGCACGGTTCTTTCCATAAGTGATTTGCCGGTATTCGGGTCAATCAGTTCCGGGAACTCATTGAGAACGTCCGTCATCTCGTTGCCGCGCTCGCCGCAGCCGATATATACGACAACATCAGCCGCCGCCCATTTGGCAAGTTGGTGCTGAGTGACCGTCTTGCCGCTGCCGAAGGGGCCGGGAATAGCGGCCACACCGCCCTTTGCCAGAGGGAATAATACGTCAATTACACGCTGCCCGGTAACCAAAGGCATATCGGGCGCTATTTTTTGAAGATAAGGCCGCCCCTGCCGCACAGGCCATTTTTGAATAAGAGTTATTTCGACCTCTTCACCCTCGGCGGTGACAAGGGTACAGACCGTGTCGCACACCTTATATTCGCCGGGTTTTATACTTTTTACAGTGCCGGAAACATACGGCGGCACCATAATCTTTTGAGTTACAACATCCGTTTCTTTAACGGTACCGAGAACATCGCCTTCACTCACGCTGTCCCCTGCGGATACCGCAGGCACAAACTCCCAGAGTTTATCACGATTCAGTGCGGGCACTTCAATACCTCTGGGAAGTGAGTTGCCCACTTTTTCACGGATAACGTCAAGAGGTCTTTGAATACCGTCAAATATTCCGCCGATAAGACCGGGGCCCAGCTCAACGCTCAGGGGCACGCCCGTCGTCACTACCGGCTCACCGGGGCCAAGCCCCGAAGTTTCTTCATAAACCTGAATCGAGGCTCTGTCGCCGTGCATTTCGATTATCTCTCCGATGAGGCGGCTGTCGCTGACACGCACCACATCGAACATATTACAGTCCCTCATGCCGTCGGCAACCACCAGAGGGCCGGATATTTTAACAATTTTACCCGAGTTCAATTAAACACACGCCTTTCATTTAAGTTTCGGCCAAATATGATTCGAGCCAAAAACATCAATCTTCCGAAATAATATCCGACCCGACCGCCTGTTCAACGGATTTGCTTACGCCTTTCATTCCCATGCCGGTGTTCCCTTTTACGCCGGGTATAAGTATTATTGCGGGCAAGGGCATTTCACGATATCTTTCAATTTCTTCCGGGATAAGCGAGGCAAGATATTCGGTAATATAGATTACTCCGTAGCCGTCGTTTGCAAGTTTGCGTACCGTTTGAACGGCCTGAACCTCTTCTTCCACGGGGAAAATGTCAAGTCCCAGTGAAGCGAAACCGTAAACGCTGTCCTTATCCCCTACTGCGGCAATTCTATGCATCATAGGTCCTCACTCTCGCCCGGATTGTGTCGGCATCCAAAAGATTGTTTTTTGCCGAGAGAATAATTCTTACATTCTTTACATCAAGTTCTTTGTGGATATAGTAAGCGGCAAAGGGTTCGGGGGTAAGGGTTGAGTAACGGGCGCCGCTGACTATTGCCGCCATATTTTCATCCGCCCACTTTTCAAAAGCGACAAGGCCGTTATTCAGGGCGGCCGCCGCCTTTTCGGAAAATGCACGGGTGATAAATGCGGAGAGTTCTTCTTCCCCCGCTAAAACCGTTTTTACAAGCTCGTCATTATCAATATTGCAGGACGGGCAGAGGGCTTGCGTGATATATTCCGCTCCCTTTCCGTTTCTTGCGCTCCTGACTGCCGTTCTTACATTGCTTGCGGCGGCAAAAAAACGGGCCAGCTCTACAATCATGGGACAGTCGCTCTTCTTTGCAAAATCAACGGCAGTTTGCAAGGCCGCTATATCGAGTATGACATCCGCCTGACGGGCATCGGATAGCCGCACAACGGCGTCGTATGCCTTTTCCGCCGCTTCCCTCATGTAGTCGGGCAAATCTTCGTATTTTCGCTCAAAAACGGCATCGGTCAGAGTTTCCGGGTCGTTTATACAGGGTTCAACCCAAAGCCGGGTCCGTTCACCTTTGAGGGCGGCTTTAAGAGCCGCTTTCAAATTGTGAAAATCGTTGTAAACGACCAATGAATAAAGCTCTTCAATATCCGGTGCGGATTCTTTGAAAAGTCCCCAAACTGCGGCCATTTCCCTTTCCAGCATGGAGGAAACGTCTTCATCCTCTGCAGGCAGTTGCCAGCCTTTGTCGCCCAAAAGCCTGAGGGTATCTTTATAACCGGGGGCTGAAATAAGCTGTTCCAAATCCGACGCGCTGAGCAAGGTCAGTTCGTTTGACCTTACCCTTGCCACTCCGTACGCATACTTGTCATAGCTCATGAATTGCCCCCTTTCCGTTATTTTCCGTAATTAAAAAAGAATATTTGCCGCAATTACTTTAAGTTCTTCCCTTTTAGACTGCATTAAAGCATCAAAAGAACAGTTAATCTCAACATCGCCGTAAGCGAGGATAAAGCCGTTTTTAATCGGTGCGGCCGCTTTATCTGTTGAAATTCTGCTTTCTTTTGAAACCGCAGCGTTTACCTTATCAATAAAATCTGAAGGCAGACGAGCCAAATCTTCGGCACTGAAGCGTATCACTCCGTCACCGGGCATGGCGTTTGATACTGCAAGGTCGGCCAATACCGAAAAATAGCGTTCTTCGTCCATGCTGTCCAAAGCGTCATAGGCTTGAGCAAGAACTTCCTCAATAACCTGAACCCTTGCTGACAAAATCCGCCTTTTATTCTTTTGCGCGGCTGCCGATTCGGCTTTTTTCAGCTCTTCCTGTAAAAGGGCCGCCGATTCTTCCGCCTTTGTCCGTTCAAGCTTGCGGACGGTATTTTCAGCCTCATGCAAAATTTCGTCGGCCTTACGGCGAGCGGAATCTAAAGTCTGCTGCACCTGTTCCTCGGATTTTTGATTGATTCTTTCAATTATTTTTTCAAGTCCGGTCATTTGACAGCTCCCACGGATAGTGTTTTTGTTCACATCTCCAGGTTGGAAATGCTGAAAATAGAGAGAACGGAAATCAGCAGCGCCAACACCGCATAAGTTTCTACCATGGCGGCAAAAGTAATGGCTTTACCGCTTTGATCGGGCCTTTTAGCCACAAGGTTGATACCGGCAACGGCGGCCTTACCTTGAAGAATGGCGGAAATCCAGCCGACGACGCCGACGGGCAGACAGGCAAAGAAGTACATAGCTCCCTGAATTAAGGGAACCGGTTCAAAACCAGTGCCGATAATTTTGATCTGCGCAAGCAGCAAGGCGGCGGTCAAAAAGCCGTAAATTCCCTGTGTTCCGGGCAGAGCCTGGAGAATGAGGACTTTACCGAATTTTCCCGGGTCTTCAGCGACGACACCCGCACCGGCCTGACCGGCAAGGGATACGCCCTTTGCGGAACCGATTCCGCCCATTAAAGCGGCAAGTGCGGCACCTAAAACTGCCAGCGCCGTGCCTAAGTTCGGCATTGAAAGTAACATTATTTTTCCTCCTTGAATTTAAAGTGTTTGGTGTTTATTTTTAAAGGAGCAAAGGCACGGCCTCCGCCCTCATAAAACTTGGAAAAGAATTCCACATAGTGCAAACGGTTTGTATGCACATAGGAGCCGATTACGTTCAAAGCAAAGTTTACGGCATGCCCGAAGATAAATACTACAATGAGGGTTATGATTTTTGTAACCTTGTTTTGGGGAAGAGTGCCCAAAACATTAACCACACTGGCAATTACGCCGGTTGATAAGCCCAGGGCAAGCAGACGGGAATAAGACAAAATATCACTCAAATAACCGGAAGCCACCCCGTAAAGGGCATACAGGCCGCCGCCGAATTTGCCGATAATGTTCTTTGAAGAACGGCCTGCGGTAAGCACCACACCGGCTACACCCGCCAGAGCGAGATATTTTCCTACCACGGCATAAATCTCGGGTACCGGAATAATCATCCCGGCGGCCAGGGGCGCTGCCCCCGTAACGGTAAGATAAACGGGAAACACGTCTAAAACAGCGTCAAGCTTTTTGCCCTGCTTCCATAACTGTAAAAAATTGACCCAAAGACCGAGAAAGAGGTGCATCATACCGAACAGGAAAGAAAACATAAGCATTTTAATGGGGTTTTGAATGGGTTCAAACCAGAGAGCAATACTCGGAATCTCTTTACCGAAAATCTCCCTGCCCACCACTTGCACGATGTCGCCGAACCAACTGCCGAACATGGCTCCCCAAAAGACGGTGCCGATTCCGCAGTATAAGAAGAAGTCCACCGTTTTTTTAATGTTCTTTTCAAGCTTAAACTTTTTCTTCACAAAAAGCGCTGCCAGAACCATAAGCAGGCCGTAACCGGCATCCGACAGCATCATACCGAAGAAAGAGTAATAAAACATTGACACGAAAGGATTCGGGTCGGTATCGTCCCTGCCGGGCATGGAGTACATCTCCGTCACCGATTCCACAGGGCTGACAAAGGAGTTGTTGCCGAATAAGACGGGCGGTTCCTCTTCTTCCAAGGGTTCCCTTACCTGCGCCGCCGCACAGAACTTTTCTTCCAACTCGGCTGCAAGGAGGTCGGCCGACTTTGCCGGGGCATACCCGTTTATTGCTATAATGTTATCGCTCAAGGCAAGTTTTGAAAGGCTTTCATATTTATCGATGCGAATATTGTAATAGTCACAGGCAAATTCAAGTTCGTCAAGCCGCTGCGCAAGATCTTTCAGGATTTTTTGAGAGTCTTCAATCTTAGTGAGGTTTGCGTTTATTTCTTCTTCAAGAGAGGCGGCCTTTGAAGCCGGGGTTGAATTAAGGTTTTCCAACGCCGGAATAAAACCGAGTTCACGCAGGCTTGTTTCAAGTTCCTGTATCGACTCAAACATAGCCAATGCGAATATACAGGTTAAATCCTTTGTAGAAGAAATAATTTTAATATCATATAAAGGCAGGTCTTCATACTTCTCGTTTATAGCTACCTTTAAACTCTCTTCGGTATATGGTGCCGGTAATGTGCCTGCAAAATATCCGACATTTTCCGTCTTACCCCGTCCGGCGGGGGCATCCAGCGGCATCCAGGGGGCAAGCGCATCAATTTGAGAATTCAAATGAGCGTTTGCGACCTTTAAATCGGTAACGGATTTTGACAGCTGAACGACTCTGCGGGCAAAGCAAAGAGTAGTGTCTATGGAGTCGCTCCGGTCAAGGAATTCTTCATAACTCAGCTCCCGCCGAGGCTCCAGGGCTGAAAGGAGAGATTTTTTATTGGAAGCATATTCTTCAAGCACTTCAACGGCAGACAAAACCAGTGCTCTGTTATTTTCAAAAACTGAAACGACATTGCCCGTGGGGAGGGCCTGCAAAGAGTCGTTCAGACCGTACTCATTGACTTCCAGCACGCCTTTTTGTTGGATAAAATCAATTATCCGCTTACCTTCCTCAATGGGGGCAAGGACTTCAACATATTTCATATTCAGTTTTGCCATGGAAGCCCCCCTTTCGAGGAATGAATTTATCAGCCGTGCAAAATATTTTCCACAACGGCTTTGACGGCCTCTTCACGCTTTGAGGTTGCGGAAGCGATAATGCTGTCCCGCTCTTTGTCCGCATCTTTTTGGGCCTTGCTTTCTATTTCGGCTATACGCTTATTCAGCAGGGCAAGTTCCTCGTCCGATTTGACTTGAGCCGCCGCCTTGCCTTTGCTGATAATCTCTTCCGCCTGCGCCCTGGCCCTTGCAATAATTAAATCCGCCTCTTCACGGGCGCTCGCCTGAGCGTCTTGCGCCGCTTTTTCCGCAGCGAGAACCTGATTTAGCATTTCTGACGCCATGCCGACCCCTCCGAATTAAAAACTACATAAAACTCAAAAGATTATATCATAACAGGGCTTTTTTTGCCACCGAATAATTCGGAAAATGTTTTATCCGAAAGAATAAATCACAAAACCCCACATTTTGTGTTGTAAACGGCCCCTTTTGTCAGTTCTTACAAAAATATAGTGTTTGAACTTATGTATTTCTTTTTACTTTTTTCGATTTTACAGTACCATTTAAAGCAAAAGTATTGTAGAATATAAATGCCGATTAGAAAATCGGTAAAAAATTGCCGGAGGAGAGAAAATGTCTGTTCTGGGAAGTACAAACTTCATCCCCGTGGGGGAAGTCGGTCTGATTGTGTTACCCGGTTGTGAAGAACTTGCAGCAAACATTGACGGATATCTGCGCGAATGGCGCAAGGACGATGTTGCGAAGTATGAGGCTTCATTGGCAAATGTGAGAAATTACGTTAAAGATGATTACCGTATCCATACCGAGATTACCAGATTCGGCTCCGGTGAAAGCAAAGCGGTCATTTATGACACCGTAAGGGGGCATGACCTCTATATACTCTGCGATCCGTTCAGCCACGGAATCACCTACAAAATGTACGGAAAAACCGTATATATGAGCCCCGACGACCACTATGCCAATTTGAAAAGGGCAATAAGCGCCATCGGCGGCAAGGCAAGACGGATAACCGTAATAATGCCGATGCTTTATGAAGGACGGCAGCATAAGCGCACCCGTCGGGAGTCGCTGGACTGCGCAACCGCATTGCAGGAACTTTGCAACTACCTGGGAGTTGAAAACATAATTACCTTTGACGCTCACGACGCCCGGGTTCAAAACGCCATACCCTTGAACGGGTTTGAAAATGTACAGCCTACTTACCAGATGATTAAAGTGCTTGCGCATACGGTAAGCGACCTTAAGTTTGACAAAGAGCATTTAATGATAATTTCCCCCGATGAGGGCGGCATGAGCAGAGGCATCTATTATTCCACGGTTTTAGGCGTTGAGCTCGGCATGTTCTACAAAAGACGAGATTATTCCTGCCTGGTTGACGGCCGTAACCCGATTATCGCCCATGAGTTTTTGGGCGATAACGTTGAGGGCAAAGATGTGGTTGTTGTAGATGACATGATCTCTTCCGGGGATTCCATGCTGGAAGTCAGCAAAAAGCTCAAGGGGCTCGGCGCCAAAAGAGTGTTTATCTGCGCCTGCTTCGGACTTTTCTGCAACGGTTTTGAAAAATTTGACAAGGCATATGAGGACGGAATTTTTGATTGCATATACACCACAAACCTCGTTTACAGAATGCCTGAACTGCTTGAAAGAAAATGGTACCATGAGGTTGACCTTTCAAAGTACATATCTTTGATTATTTACTCCCTCAATCTGGACCGCTCCATAAGCGAGCTGCTTAACCCCGTTGACCGCATAAATAAACTTCTCAGAAAACTCGGTTACAATAAAAACACAACCGAAGACAGTGTGTTGCCGTAATAGAATCTGCAAAAAAAGACGAGGTGAGCCGAAAGCTTACCTTGTCTTTTTTATTGCATTATTCCAAAACTCAGTTGTTATTTGCTCTGAACACAACTCCGCTTATGGTTTTGTTTAAAACCAAGCCTATATGAGTGCGTCCGCCCATTCGGCAATATCGGCATAAACGGTTTCGCGGTCAAGCTCGTTCAAAATCTCGTGCCGGTCATCTTTATAGAGCTTGATACCGACATATTTGTGGCCGATATTCCTCAAGTCACGGTAAACCTGGCGTACACCGGTACCGTAGTTGCCAACCGGGTCCATCTGACCCGCAATCAACAACATCGGCAGCGCCTCGGGAACATTTTCGTACCAGTTTTTTGAAGAAACGCTGTGTAAGACCGAGAACATATCACGATAACCCGCGGCGGTAAACAAAAATCCGCAATACCTGTCGGCAATGTATTTATCCACCTGTTCCTCATCCCTTGAGAGCCAATCAAAGACCGTTCTGGGATTTTTAATTTTTTTATTGTAAGCACCGAAGGCAAGCTTGTTTATAAACTCACTGCGATGACGGCTTCCTTTTGCACGAACAACCAGATCGGCAAGTTTAATGGCAATACCCGACATGGGGTTTGTTCCGCTTGTGCCGCAGAAAATACCGCCGGCAATATCATTACCGAACTTTTCACAGTAACTGCGGATAATAAAAGACCCCATACTGTGGCCGAATACGATTACTGGCTTATCGGGGTATTCTTCCCTTGCTATGTCGGTTAACAGTTTGGCATCGTTTACAAAAGCAAGCCATCCGTCCCGCTCACCGAAATAGCCCAGGTCATCATCCGAAGCGACGGATTTTCCGTGACCGATGTGATCGTTGGCAAAAACCGCATAGCCCTTAGCGGCTAAATACTGCGCAAATTCTTCATATCTGTTACAATGTTCAGCCATACCGTGGGCAATTTGGAAAATCGCTTTAACATCTTCAGGGTCTGCCGGTGCCCAACTCCGGGCGTAAATATCTGCCAAGCCGGTTGTGGAACCAAAAGAGTATTCTTTTTGATTAATTTCCATTGTCAACCCTCCGCAATTTATTTTAAAAACAGAGTTCTTTAACCGTTTGCATTATAACATAAGGCCGTTTTCTTGTAATCTTTTAGGGCATATTTCGTTATTAATCACAGTTATTTGCATTTACTCATTTTGTTTATTGTGCATTTAGCAAGACTTATTTTTCCAAGTCGGATTTATTTTTTAAAGCTTTCCGCCCGTTGCTGCCACATCAAATTGCTTGACTCCCCTGCTGCAATTCTCCAATTTACCTGTTTATTCTCAAGTAAAAAGGTCGGAAAGAGTATAACTTAGCAAAAACGGAAATGCAGCCGAATTTAATTTCAACTATACTGACTACTCGGACGGTGAGCGTGTGAGTTACAAGCAGGATATTGAAAAGTGCATCGCCTATATGGAAGCAAACCTTGACCGGCGGGTCCCGGTCATAGAGCTTGCGGATTATCTCGGCTACTCCCTTTACCACTTTTGCCGGGTGTTCAAGAGCATTTGCGGTGTTTCCGCCGGAGCTTTTCTCAGAGAGCTTCAATTAGATAGAGCCGCAAAGCTCATTTTAGACGGCGAAAGCGTAACCGATGCGGCAATGGTCTCCGGATTTGATACGCCCTCAGGCTTTACCCGTGCATTTATCCGACGGTTCGGCTGCTCACCTTCCGAATATTTAAGAAAAGGCAGGTTTATTATTATGAAAGCTGAAATTAAGAAAATGGACGCATTTACCGCAGTGGGCTATTGCCTGGCTCCTCCCGAGGGTGAAGTGGATGTGCTGGATAATTCCGCATATTGGTTGGGGAAGGATTTTTCCGGAGTGAGCAAAGAGGATTATCAAAAACTGACCTATCCCGGCTTTGCGGAAATCGGTGCATGGATGCACCCGGACGACGTATCCGGCGAACTCTACTATTTTTTCGGGCCGATAGTTAAGGATAAGGACTTTATTCCCGACGGTATGGAAGCCATAGATGTACCTGCGGCGGAATATGCGGTTTTCACGGTCCCGGCAGCAAAAAACCCCGAGGAACTCAATGAGAACATCCGCAGAACATGGAAATACATCTTTGCCGAATGGTTTGACAACAGCGAATATAAGTTCAATGAAGCGAAGATGGATTTTGAGTACTATCAGGGTGAGAACACGTATATCTATGTACCGGTTATAAAAAAATAAAGCAAAAACCGCCAAAACTAAATTCAGATACAAAATAAAATCAGGGCTGTGCAGAATGATAATCTTGCACAGCCCCGTTTTTTTGCGTTATTGTCCGCTTATAAGTAATAGACCGTTTTATAAGCTGCTTTTCCCTCTATTTCAGCTTATCAAAAAAACCTTTTGCAAGAACATACGCCTGTTTTCCGTCATTTGAGATATATGACGAATGGTCGGCGCCTTTTATGATTGCGATTTCGCTTGACGGTATGCTCTCATGGATAAATACGCTGTCGGACAGCCAGAGTATATCATACTCCCCTGCCACTATGTAGGCGGGGCATTTAATTTTTGACAGTTTTTCTTTGTTTATCCGGGGCTGGGTGAGCATCATGTCGTTGAGCTTGTCGGGTTTCCTTTTATTGTTGAACCATACGGCAAGGGGAAAATAGGGTTTAAAGGTTTTGGGCGTGCTGTTTGCACCACAGGAGATAAAACCGCCGAGCAAATCGGGGTAAGTGTAGGCAAGCGTAAGGGCGGTAATGCCTCCGTCGCTATGACCCATAAGGTACGGTTTTTCCAGCTTCATTAAATCGCAGAATTCTTTTATATCCTTTGCCATGAGGTCGTATGATATTTCGCCCGGGTCACTGCTTTGACCGTGGCATCTGCTTTCTATAAGATAGACCCTGTATTCATCGGCGAGGTATGCCGCAGCCTCACGCAGGGAATTCAGGCTCCCTCCGTTGCCGTGAACAAGTATCAACGGGTGCCCGTTTTTACCGTAAACCTGATAATGCATTTTCACTTCGGAGAGCTCTGCAAAGCCTTCTTCTTCAGGCTCCGTTACAGGCTGCGGCAAATCAGATGTATCAAGAGTTATCAGGTTATAGTTTTTAGACTGTTGCCTTACATAAACTTGCCATAAAGCGAGGGAAACAACTGTTGTGAACACAACGCAACCCGCTATTTTTAAAATCTTCTTTCCTTTTTTCATAGCACCTTTTCTACCTTTCGCAGTTTTGGGCGATATACGGTTGAGTTGACGGTTCAGGTCACGGCTCCGGTTTTTGAAAAACAATAATCTCCGACCCTGACAGGGAAGATTCCGTGTAACCTCGGCTGAGGAAGACGGGGAGTTTTTTGCATTTCAGGTAATTGCTGCGCTTCAGCACAATCAGGTCGGGGCTTGGGCGCTCTTTTTCCAAATCGTAGTAATCTATATCATACAGCTCCGGAATATCCGCCAACTCAGTTGTCAAAAAGCTGTCCGCCACCACGATAACGTCACGAGGGATTTTGCTCAAATCATCCCGCATCACTTGGTGGTGCGGTTCAAACATGTCGATTATAATCGGAGTTCTCTTTTTCAACTGCAGCCCGCTCTGCACTAACCCCATTACTATTGCCAAAGACAGCAGCACGGATACAAACGGCAAAGGGGAAGAGTGTTTTTTAATTTGTTGCGGTATTTCACTCCGATCCGAGCGTTCAGTCCATGCCGTATATGCCCCCAACGCCATAACCGACAAAAGAGTATGCGACCCGTAGTTATATTGGAAGCCCATATTGTATTGGTACTGATAGTTGCTCATTAAATTCATAACCAAAAACGGCAGCCACAACGGTAAAAAGGCTCTGCGCCTGACAAACAAAGGCAAGAAACCCAAAGCGGACAAAGTTACAAGCAGATAGTTGAATTTTGGCGTTACAAAGATTGTGGTAATAATCAACTCCGGTTTTGATATTGCCGTTATGACAACGCCAGGCAAGCCCAGTTCAGGGAAGAGCATCAGATTCCCAAAGCGTCCCGTCATTGCGCCCGTACCGTGATTTTTTAAGAAATATATTGATATACCGAAAACCGTCAATGCGGTCGTTGCTAATACTGCGGAAGTTATTGCGGCAGCTTTCGGGCGCAGTTTAGTCACGAACGAATCTTTTCTGCCCGCCAAAAGATAAAGTGCAACCGCAATCAAATACAGCCCCGCATCTTCTTTTACCATAAGCAGCAACAAGGCGCTTATTGCAATCCCCCAATACCGGCCCCGCCGTAAAAAATATATTAACCACAGCAACAAAGGTGTTAAAAAGATGTTCTCATGCAAATCATACCAATTAGATAAAATCAGCCCCGGCTGCACCAGGAAAAAAGCGCCCCATAAAGGAAGCGACTTCTTATTCACACTCCATTCCTTAGCCAATAGCAGAAACGGAATAACGCCCGAAGCCACCACAAGTATTTGAGAAAGCTGTAAGGTTTCCGGCCGGGGGAACAAAGCAAACAGAGGCAATAACAAATAATAAATCGGTGAAACATGCACTGCAAAATGCGACAACAGTCCGTCCCGCTCCAGCGTGGTAAGGGGCGCACCCGTACGCAGCATATAATTAAACATTTGGACAAAAAGCCCCATATCATAAGACGGTGTATGAAATGCTCGCACACGCGCCAACAAGTACAATCCCGACCAAACCGCATGAACCGATACCGCCAATATTAATATCAGAATATTAAGCTTAAAACCGTGCCGGCAAACAAAACGGGAAAAACCGCCCGTTATTCTCCACAAGACCGCCATTATGACGGTCAGCAGAATCCACACAGAAAAGGCAATAACTGTCGCGGTATCAACCCAAGGCAGTTTGGGTAACTGGCTGAAAATTTCAGGCAACTCTTCCCCTGAAAAAGCCACCCATATGCCGCACAACAACAACAGACCTATCGGTACCGCAAGATAGACCCGCCAACGCTCCAAGTAAGTGATGAGAGCGACACTTATCAGAATTAGTCCCAACAATACGGAAAAGACAGACGACTTCACTCCAAGAGTTAAAGCAAAAGCAAACCAGGCAGCTATGGTGATTAAGTTATCATCTAAGCGCAGCCGATTTCGAAAGCAAGCTTTTACAAGAATAAGAACAAAAAACAGGCACAAAGTAAACGTTGTCCGCAATGTGCTTTGGGGCAATAAATCCAACAGGGAACCGCTATAACCAAAAACCCACAACCGCAAGGCATGGGTTAATAAAAACGACTGAATAGTTGTTGGAATTATTCTTTTTACAGTATCCTGCAGCTTGCTCATCTGCTCCCCTACACAACCCTTATTTACAGTAGACGCAAACGCTTTCCGTAACGATTCAAATAATGCCAAAAATCAGGGATAGTGTCAAGCATTGTGTGCAGTTTTAAACAGCTATGATTAAGATTATCGAAACAATAAAGCACTTATGATGAAGCGCTTTATTGTTTCGTTTTGTGTTTACTGTATACCGTGACACTGTCCGATTTTATTCTATAACTTCACTGATAATAACATTTCTGTCTTTAATATATTCTTCATCATATATTACGCCCTTTATAAACTTTCCGTTTTCAAATGTCAGTTCTATATATCTGCGGTCATATTCTTTATAATAATTCGAACTCACTTCCGGATTCAGCACAACACCGCAGTAAACACGATAGTATCCTATTTCTTTACCGTCTTCAACAGAAAAGCGCTTTGTGTATATTGTTCCGAACTCTTCACCGAATCTGCTCATAACCTCTGTTTCCGGAGCACCTTTTTTTAACGCATTTAAATACTCTGTTAAAGTATTTAAAGCTATATTGCGACTAATTACTCTACCACTGTCCAAGTCGTAATTATCATATGATTCCGTATAGCCGAAATAATTATACCCGTCAGTGTACATATTCTTTTCCATATTCCCTATGCCTTTGGCAGTAACAATTCCGTTTCTTTGTTTTAATCCTACAAAGCCGTTTCCGTCCGACAGCTTTTCCGGATGAAACCATATCTCACAGCCTTCAACAAAATCAAATTGCTTAAGGGAATTGGCAAACTGCTTTTTTGTAAGCCTGTCAAGCGATTTCATATAAGAATCAAATGTTACATATCCCTCCGCTTTCAGACATTCGGACACATCAATATACGAATCGCCAATTGAAATCTCGTCAAATCTCTTTTGTGATTCCTCTGAAATATGATGACAATAAGTGTTGAACCAAGTAGGATAATTTTGAATATACTTCCTGCTGACAGGCTGCATCAAAGAAGAAACCAATGAAAAAACCAAATAGAGAGCAACAAAAACCGCAATTTTTATTACCGGCCGCTTAACAGGCTTTGATTTTCCTTTTTTTATTCTTGCAGCCGCTGTAAAGCAATATAAAGCAGAAATCAGAAGAATCAGCAAACACAACAGAAAAAAATAATCCCCAGTATCAAAATCTTTTATAATTTTCCACATAGAAAGCGGCGTAAATCTATCAATTAAAAAGGTGATGTTCTCGACAAACGTATACGTAGCCGACTGCGGATAAAAGCAATAAATTATCGAACCTGCTATCAATGCGTTTATGATGCCAATTGAGATAAGAGTTTTTCGATATTTTTTGATCCTTGCAACCACAATCATCATTAGCACTGCAAGAATCAAACAAGAACTTACAAATGCTCTGACAGGGCCCGGCTCACTGTTATAATCTACTGAAGCTACCCATAGCCCAAGAGGACCGCATAGAGCATTCATAACGGCAATTACTATGAAGGCACTTGTTTCGTAGCCGCTTCTCTCAGAATACAATTCCTCAAACTCATTATAGATATATTTATTTATTTCTTCCGAATCTCCGAAGTCGGCAATTGCTTTATCAATACCGGCATTTTCATCATACCCTATCTCCCTATAATAATCCTTTTTATCAAGAATATGGCAAGTCAGCTCTTCTTTAAGTGCGTCCCCACGCTTTTGGGGAAGATTTTTTGGAACAAACGAGTCAACAAATTCAGTTATTCTGTCCATATAAACACCCCAAATCATGCTAAAACGGTTGACGGATTAGCGCCTATAACTTTACCGACGGCGGAAGAATATACGTTCCATTCTTCCTTTATTTCTTCAAACTGTTTAAGCCCTTTATTAGTTATTTTGTAATATTTTCTCTTTCGGCCCTCAGCTTTTACAGTGTAGGACTTTACATAGCCGTTGGCTTCAAAATTATGAAGAATGGGATAAAGTGTACCCTCCTTAAATAGAAAGGTATTGTCGCTTTTTTCAGCTATCCGCTTGATTATCATATAACCGTAAAGTTCTTCTTTTGCGAGAACGGACAAAACAAGCATGGCGCTGCTGCCTTTTGTAAGTTCTTTTTTTATATTCATACAATCACCCCCGGCTTTTATTTCAATTCTTCAATAGTAACTGTAGGAGTTTTTTCAGAAGTTACTTCATCATACATTGCGCCCTTAATAAGTTTCCCGTTTTCAAATGTCAGTTCTATATATATGCTGTCGATTTTATAATAATAATCTCTTTCCGATCCCAGCTTTTGATAGCAATATATGCGGTAATAACTAACTTCTTTGCCATCTTCAACGGAAAAACGTTTTGTGTATATTGTTCCGAGTTCTTCGCCTAACCTGCTTATAACTTCCGCCTCAGAAGTACCCGTTTTTAATAATTTAAAATACTCTATCGCATCATGTAAATCTATACTTTGATTATACTCTTCCATACCATCAATGTTATAACCATAATCTGAACCTATGCCGAACGCAAAATGATTACCGTACTCTATATAGCTATACATATCTTTCTCCATATTACCTATTCCCTTGGCGGTAATGATTCCGTTTTCTTGCTTTAATCCTACAAAGCCGTTCCCGTCTGTCAGCTTATCCGGGTGAAACCATATTTCATAGTATTCCGCAAATTCAAATTTCTTAAGAGAGTTGGCAAACTGCTTTTTCTTTAGCCTGTCAAGTGAGTTCCTATAAGAATCAAGCGTTACATAACCCTCTGAATTTAAACGGGCAGACACATCGCTATATGAATCCCCTATTGTAATCTCATCAAACTTTTGTTGCGATTCCTCTGAAATGTTATTCTGATAAATGCTGAACCACACGGGATAGTTTTCAAAATAATCAAGGCCGACAGGCTGCATTAAAGAAGAAGCCAACGCCAAAACTGAATAGACGGCAACAAACACCGAAACTTTCTTTTTAGGTTTATTAACCGACTTTGCTCTTCCCTTTTTTATTCTTACAGCCGCTATAAAGCTATATAAAGCGGGGAACAAAGGAAACACCGACCATAACCCTATCATAAAGTACCCATGATAGACCACATTTCTGACCCGGCTCATAGATATCGGTGTAAATCTGTCGATAAGGTAGATAATGTTATCGACCAGAGTGCATACCGCCATCTGCGGATATGCGCAGTATATAAATAAACACGCCATCAAGGTGTTTATAACGCCAATTGAGATAAGAGTTTTCCGATACTTTTTTATTCTTGCAAACGCAATCATCAGGAGCACAATCAAGATCATACAAAAGCTCACAAATGCTCCCGCAGGATAAGTATTTCTGTTAGAATCTATCGACCATACCCATACATCAAGAGGAACACACAAATAATTCACAACGGCAATTATAATAAAAGCCATTATTCCGAAGACGCTTCTCTCAGAATATAACTCCTCAAACTCGCGATACACATAGTTATTTATCTCTTTTGAATTTCCGAAATCGGCAATCGCTTTATCAATACCGGCATTTTCATCATACCCTATCTCCCGATAGTAATCCTTCTTATCAAGAATATGGCAAGACAATTCTTCTTTAAGCGCGGCTTTGCGTTTTTTAGGAAGATTTTTTGGAACAAATGCGTCAACAAAGTCAGTTATTCTGTCCATATCAAAACCACCTTGCTATGTTAAAATAGTTGACGGTTTAGCGCCTATCACTTCTCCGACGGCGGAAGAATATGCACCCCGTTCATCTTTGACTTCCGCAAGCCGTTTGAGTCCTCTCCCGGTTATTTTGTAATATTTTCTCTTTCGGCCTTCCGCTTCAACAAAATAGGACTTTACATAGCCGTTGACTTCAAAATTATGAAGAATGGGATAAAGTGTGCATTCCTTTAACATAAAGGTATTATCACCTCTTTCAGCTATCCGCTTGATTATCATATAGCCGTAGAGTTCCTCTTTTGCGAGAACGGATAAAATGAGCTTTGCGCTGCTGCCTTTTTTAAGTTCTTCTTTTATGTTCATACAATCACCCCATAGGTAGAACTTCAATGCATAGAGTTTCTATGTATGTATTATCATATAAAAATGCATTTGTCAATAAATAATAGTAATATTATTTCCGCTATCGCTTATTTACAGAATACTGCTCACACATCGGTCGTTATTGATAAGTTCGTTGTTACCCCCTGTAAAAGTAAAACTCCGCACACTTTCGTGTACGGAGTTTTTGTCACCGGGGCATCTTCAATGCAAGGATAAAGCAGATTTAAGATTATGTAGAAAATGATGTTTGCCGTTTGCATATTCGGTTGGAGTGAACACAGAGATAAACACGCCATATTCTCCGCTTCTTCAGCTAAATTTATAGAGTTTAACTCGGGCTATATGATTGATATACTTCTTCAAATCCGATATATGAAACGGTTTACCGTGGCCCGGATATAACCATTCCGCACTCTCATTCATCATCAGTTCCCAAGACCTTTGAAATGAAGACTTATCCTCCATCAATATGGAGATTCTCTTTTTGCTCGGGAAGCTGTTCATTGCGGCGTCTCCGCAAAAAATCACATCATTTACTCTAAGCGAGACGGAGTCTTCGGTATGCCCCGGAGTAAATAGTATTTTGCCTTGCAATATAGTTTCCAGTTCCGCCTGATTATCCGCAGTAATCTCTATGATTCTATTTTTGAATTTATCATCTATTGCAGGGAAGCGGTGTTCTCCTTTACCCGAAAACGCCATCAGTTTGGTGAAGAGAAACGACCTGATACTGCTGCATTCGCCGTCAAATAAGATTCTGCCGCTTTTCAGTGAGGGAACGGATTTATCGCTGACAATTGCCTTGATATGTCCATGCCTGTCCAGCAATTCATTTAAAAATCCCGCATGATCATCATGAGCATGAGTCAAAAACACATAATGAATTTCAGAAAAATCAATACCTGATTTTTTCATTTTTTCTTCGACACGCCGGTAGCTGTTATCATAGCCGGTATCAACCATAACATATCCGTTAGCAATCGGATAGAAATAGGTGTTGACTACTAAATCTCCGGCATTGAATATTTTCACTTTAGTATCTTTCTTATTCATTTTTTATCAGAGCTCCTATGTTCAAGCTTCTTTTCCCCGAGTTGATAGCAGTACGGCTATCATTGTAATGCGTTGTTTATAAAAAAGAAAGTACAAATGATAAGTTCAAGCATCAGGCATACCGTATTAAATTGATGTGTTATAGCTACAAATCAATCCTCTTTTTCAAAAATCAAATCCAGCTCCTGTATATGCCCCGTTCCCCGCTGTCTTGTCGGAATATAGCCCACATATCTCCAGCCCGATTCTGCCCTTTTATCTATAATAGAGCGAAAATCTCCAATTGAATAAATATTGCCGGCACTAAAGCCCCAACCGCCCAAATTGCACCTGACTGTCTCATATTCGTATTTATACATTGCTTTCTCCTTTTATCACTTTCCGTTTGGCAATCTCTCGAATATCACAGCTTATGTAACCTTACAAATCTCCAAGTTCAAACTATCTCCGAATTCAGAATGTTTTTCTTTTCCGCTTAACTCCAATACCTTTTCATCTTCCGTTGTAATATCTTTGACAACGATTTTTCCGACATGGGCAATTTCCAACGTAGGTTTATTGCTGTCGCTGTCTCTTCTTTTTATCTCGCTCAGTTTAAAATTATCGACAACAGTTTCAATCAGAATCATTGCCTTTTCAGGTGAGTTGCTGTTCCAACTCACATCCATATTATTGATTGACACATCATGCACATTGCCCACTTTTTGATTTTTGTCCTTAAAAAGCGGCGTTCTGCAATATCTGGCTGCATCAAGATTTATTGCAAAAGTTCTGCATCCGCCCTTTATATTATTGATTTCGATATTGTAAATTGCCGAATTAACGCTTAACATTCTCAGAAATGTATAACAGTTTTCCGCAAAAACACTATTAATCTTTATATCCGAAATATCACCGCAGATTAAATCCAAATTTTCAACTCGTTCAACACAGTCATCAGCATTGAGTGCAATCATATCGTCGTTTGTCTGACCGTAAGATACCGCTTTAATGTTTTGTATAACACCGTTATGCACATCGCCGCCGAAGTGAAGCCCGTCCTGGTTGGAGGAAAGTTTTTCACTGAAGAAATTAATATTAACAATTTCAAAATTATTTAGTCTGCACATTCTTACATAATATGCAGCCGAATTCGCCACTGTAAAATCATATAGATACAGTCCGTTTACATTAACAAAATTCATCACCGTACCGGAATATCCGTTCATATCAAACAGGTCGGCTTTGATGTTGTATTTGCCCTGATTGTTGCCGTCCCAAATGCCGCCCGTGATTTTGATGTTGCAATTACCGTTTTCGGTGTCCGAGTTTGAAATTAAAAAATCATTTCTCTTTTTAGGAGTATCGCCGCACATAAAAAGTCTTGCCTTTTCGTGTGCATCAATGGTTGTGTCCGACCTTACCAAAAGAGTTTTGGTGATTCTGTAATCACCCTCGGGTATGTAGATTTCTCCCCTTTGGTCAAACGCTGTTTGAATAGATAAAGTGTCGTCTGTAATGGAATCGCCAATTGCTCCGAAGTTTTTAATGTTTATCATTAAAAATTCACCTCTGTGAAATAATTTATCATAGAATTATTTTTTGTTCTCTTTGGCGGTGTTACATGCTATTTATTAATCTTATCTTCAAGCGTTATGCAAGAAGCCGTCAGCATTCTTTGTATTCTGCCGCAGAGATTTCTGTATTTCCTGAATACATCTTCAGTTATTGTCCCGGCTGAATATAAAAGTTTCAACCAACTTTCCGTTTCTATACATTCTTTTCTGGCAATCTTAAATTTTGAAAGCATATCGGGAAGGCTTTGGGGATGCTGAGCTTCCGAGATATTAGCAAATACACTTGATGAGGACTTTCGGATTTGAAAAATCGTATTTGAATTATCTTTTTTCTCTATTGATTTACACAATCGCTCAACTTCAACAGCTAACTGTTCAGAATATATCATCAAAGGGTTATCTTTCATTAACTCACCTCTATGATATTATGCCTATCAATACACAAAAAATCAAGGCGAAGCCTTGTATGTAATCCGAAACTTGTTTCGGTATGCTATCATTTCGAGGAAATGTATGTAATCAATCCGAAGGACATACACTGAAGTGATGCCATACGCCTTCGGCGATTACATACACGCTAAAGCGTGATTAGATACCAATCAATACATAAAAATCAAGGCGAAGCCTTGTATGTAATCCGAAACTTGTTTCGGTATGCTATCATTTCGAAGAAATGCATGTAATCAATCCGAAGGACATGCACTGGAGTGATGCCATACGCCTTCGGCGATTACATGCACGCTGAAGCGTGATTACATGCCAATCAATACATGAAAATCAAGGTGAAGCCTTGTATGTAATCCGAAACTTGTTTCGGTATGCTATCATTTCAAAGAAATGTATGTAATCAATCCGAAGGACATGCACTGGAGTGATGCCATACGCCTTCGGCGATTACATGCACGCTGAAGCGTGATTACATGCCAATCAATACATAAAAATCAAGGCGAAGCCTTGTATGTAATCCGAAACTTGTTTCGGTATGCTATCATTTCGAAGAAATGTATGTAATCAATCCGAAGGACATGCACTGAAGTGATGCCATACGCCTTCGGCGATTACATGCACGCTGAAGCGTGATTACATGCCAATCCTTCGGATTGGATAACAAAAAAGCACTTCAAAAGAAGTGCTTTTTTGTTTGGCTCCCCCTGTTGGGCTCGAACCAACGACCCTGCGGTTAACAGCCGCATGCTCTACCAACTGAGCTAAGGAGGAATATTTTTAACTTTTCTTAAAGAACCAACGACCTTTCGGTCAGAAACATAGTCGTACTGCTCGCTTGGAGCGCTTCGCATTACTCCTTGTTTCTTCCTACTCAAGTCTCACCGTCATCCGCCACGGGGGGCGGTGAGACTTGAGTCAGTTAACAGCCCGCACTCTACTGCTGAGCTGAGGTTGATTATGTCTCGGCTAAACTTGCGTTTAGCCGGATTGTGCCGGCACCGACCTATCTTCCCGGGAGGCTGCCCTCCGAGTATTTTCGGCACTCATGAGCTTAACTACCGTGTTCGGGATGGGAACGGGTGGAACCTCATCGTAATAAGCACCGGCTTTTTAAAACAGATTGCTCCGCTTTAAATCTAAGGGTTTGTCCTCTTTGTTGGTCATGTTCTAATCAAGTACCGGTTGAGGACGACCGGTAAAATGGTGACCCGTACGAGATTCGAACTCGTGTTGCCGGCGTGAGAGGCCGGAGTCTTAGGCCACTTGACCAACGGGCCAAATCAGAGCTTGGATTACATATCCATGAGTCTTTCAGGGTTTAAATACGGAAGTCAGCTTATTAAGTTTATGTTGTTTTAGTGACATCCAAGTTGGTACACCATCACGGACTCGAACCGTGGACACCCTGATTAAGAGTCAGGTGCTCTACCAACTGAGCTAATGGTGCTCATATCCGTACCCTAAAAACCGAACAAAGAGAGAGATGAATGCGAGAGAGAATAGCAATTGAATCGTGGTCAAGCCCTCGACCTATTAGTACTGCCAAGCTGAACACATCGCTGTGCTTACACATGCAGCCTATCAACCTCATAGTCCATGAGGGGTCTTACCAGCTTACGCTGTGGGATA
>Ga0255347_1000183_pt1 | contig 122248 bp, 85 predicted proteins | sample wastewater_treat_2_FD_192479 | JGI IMG/M metagenome (GOLD analysis project Ga0255347, IMG submission 192479) | Wastewater microbial communities from Lulu Island WWTP, Vancouver, Canada - plant24 | ecosystem: Engineered > WWTP > Wastewater > Unclassified | place: Canada: Vancouver, British... | reverse complement strand
TCGCCCGCAAGCACGGCCTCAAGGTGATCGAAGACAACGCCCAGGGCATCGGCTGCACCTGGAATGGAAAGATGAGCTGCACTTTCGGGGACATCGGCACCCTGTCTTTCTTCCCCAGCAAGAATCTTGGCGCCATGGGCGACGGCGGCATGTGCATCACTAACGATGCCGATCTGGCCTCGAAACTACGCCAACTGAGGGTCCATGGCGAAAACCCCAAATATTACCACAAGTGGGTAGGGCTGAACAGCAGGCTGGATACGCTCCAGGCCGCGATCCTGGACGTTAAGCTGGACCATTTGGCCGGCTGGAGTGAAGCCCGGCGTGCCAATGCCGCTTATTACAATGAAAAACTTGCCTCCATTCCACAGGTGAAAACGCCCTATATCGCTGAGGAAGCCGTTTCCATCTACAACCAATACACCCTGATCTGCGAAGAGCGCGACTCCCTGCTGGAACACATCAAGTCCCGCGACATAGGCTGCGCCATTTACTATCCCAAACCACTGCATCTGCAGGAATGTTTTGCCGAACTTGGCTACAATGAAGGCGATCTGCCCGTGGCTGAACGAGCCTCACGCCAGGTGTTTTCAATACCCATCTACCCTGAACTCACAGAAGCCCAAAAACTCTACGTCTTCGATGCCATCAGGGATTTTTACAGGGGGAAAGGCGAATGAAAATCATCGTTTGCGTTAAGCAAGTACCAAACACCACCGAAATCAGAATCGATCCCGTCACCAACACCCTCATCCGGGAAGGCGTGGAAAGCATCCTCAATCCATTCGACACCTACGCCATCGAAGAGGCCGTTCGCCTCAAAGAGACCCACGGAGGCAGCGTGACCGCCCTCTGCATGGGCCCGCCTCAAGCTGAGGAAACTTTGCGCGAAGCGGTTTCCCTGGGCGTAGACGAGATTATTTTGCTATCCGACCGGCGTTTCGCCGGCGCGGATACCTGGGCCACCAGCCTCACCCTGGCTGCCGCCATCTCCAAGATCGGTGAATTCGACCTTGTTTTCACCGGCCAACAAGCCATCGATGGCGACACAGCGCAGGTTGGGCCGGGCATAGCGGCCCATCTGGACATCCGCCAGGCCTGTTTTGTGCGCAAGATCGAAGAGCTAACTTCCTGCAACGTAACCCTCCAGCGCCTGATGGAAGACGGCTACGACAGACTGAAACTTAAGCTTCCCGCCGTGATCACTGTGGTGAAAGAGATTAACACGCCCCGCCTGCCTTCCCTGCGTGGAAAACGCAACGCCAGGGCGGCTGAACTGAAGATCTGGAACGCTGATGACCTCGGACTGGACGAAAAAACCATCGGCCTCAACGGCTCGCCCACCCAAGTAGTGAAAATCTTCACTCCAAAACATGACAAGCAAACCGAAAAAGTTACTGTGACCCCCGACGAAGCCGCTGATCTCATCATACAGCGTCTGGACCAAATCACTCGGGGAGGATAACCTTGCTGCAATATCCTAACATCGATCCCACCCTGGTAAGCTTTTCCCTTTTCGGCAGAGAACTGGCCATCCGCTGGTACGGTTTTCTCTATGTGTTAAGCTTCATCCTGGGCTACATTTTCTATCGCCACATGCTGAAGATACGGGATGTAAAGATCAGCCGGGACCAGTATGAAGGAGCCATCTTCTCCGCCATGCTGGGTGTGATCTTAGGCGGTCGGTTGGGATATGTGCTGTTCTACAATCTGCCCTGGTATCTGCATCATCCCCAAGAGATTTTCTTCGTCTGGGAAGGCGGAATGAGCTTTCACGGCGGCGCTTTGGGAGTGATCATCGCCTGCCTCGTCTATCTGAAGCGGCAGAAACTCAGTTTCTTCAAACTGGCCGATCCCGCCATGCCTCTGGTGGCAGTAGGTTTGGGGCTCGGACGCCTGGGTAATTTCATCAACGCCGAGTTGTGGGGAAAAGTGACCACCCTGCCTTGGGGCATGGTATTCCCCGGCACCGACGCCGGCTCTCTGCCCCGCCACCCAACCCAGCTCTACGAGCTGTTTCTGGAAGGGATCGTGCTGTTCACGGTCAGCTTTATCCTGCTTAAAAAAAGCCAGCGGGAAGGAATCGTTTTCTGGACCTTCATCGGCCTTTACGGGATTTTCCGCTTTTTGGTGGAATTCGTACGGGAGCCGGACCAGCTTGACATTTATGACAAATATGGTTATTTTTTGGGCTTCATGACCATAGGCCAAATCCTCAGCTTGCTGATGGTGATCGCTGCTGCCATCGGCATCTGGAAACTTTACCAAAAGAAACCGGAGGCCAAGCCTTGAAACGTCTTATCCCCGTCCTGCTGATTGTCAGCGCGCTGTTGCTAAGCTCCTGCACCTCAATCAAACCCGTGGACAAGCTTTCCCTGCTGCGCGCCGAACTGGCCCGCTGGCAAAACTTCAGCGCCGACGGCATCGTGCGCGTAACCTATGCAGGACTAACCCTGCACAAGATGTTCGTGCTGGCCAAGTCCGTCGATTCCGCCCGGCTCGACATTGTTGACGGCGGCGCGTTCGGGATTTCGCCCTCTCCATTGATTTCGGTCTATCTAGCGGATTATTTAGCCGTGGAATCAGCGTTCCTCAAGCTGCCCGATTTTTCCAAAGCACAGCTGAACACTTCATCCTATCTGGCTTTGCTGGTCGATTCCGAAGCCCTGTTGGCCAAATACGGAGACGAGATCGCAGCCAATGAAGCAGTATCTGCAGGCGACCTTCGTATAACATTCACCCCCAAGATGCAGCTGGCCAAGGTAGAGGATGCCACTTCCGGTGCCGTGGTGTCCATAACCTACAATTCCAAAGGCGACCCCGATAAAGTGCTGTTCAGGATCGACAGCAACAAATCGGTGGAGCTTTTGGTGGACAGCATCAGCTATGGTGCAGCGGAAGCCGTTCCTTTGCCCCGTCCTGAAGGGAGTTCTGAACAGCCATGATTAGCCGCTACTGCCTGCCGGAAATGGAACGCATCTGGACCCAGCAAAACCGCTATGAATGCTGGCTGGAGGTGGAACTCGCCGCCGCCCGGGCCATGTTTGAACTGGGCATCATACCGGAAGAGGACTGGCGGTCTATCTCTGAAAAAGCCGATTTTTCCTGCGAGCGTATCGATGAGATCGAAGCCGTCACCCGTCACGACGTGATCGCTTTTCTCACCAATGTGGCGGAATATGTGGGCGAACCAGCCCGCTGGATTCACTTCGGCCTTACCTCCTCAGACACCCTGGATACCGCCACTGCGCTACAACTAAAGCAATCCGGAGAACTGATCCTAACAGAACTGCACCGCCTGGCTGAAACCTTGAAACTGAAAGCCCGCGAACACCGCAACACCATCTGCATGGGCCGTTCGCACGGCATCCATGCTGAACCGACTTGTTTCGGGCTCAAATTCGCCCTCTGGCATGACGAGACCAAACGCAACATCGAAAGGATGCAAAACGCTATTGAAACCGTGGCCGTAGGCCAGTTCAGCGGCGCTGTGGGCAACTTCGCCCACCTCGACCCCAAGGTTGAGGAACTGGCCTGCAAGCATTTGGACCTGCGCCCCGCCAACGTTTCCACCCAAGTGCTGCAGCGTGATCGGCACGCCTTTTTCCTCGGTGAACTTGCCCTCATCGGCAGCCTCGTGGAAAAAATCGCTTTGGAAATCCGCCACCTTCAGCGCACTGAGGTGCAGGAAGCGGAGGAAAGCTTTGCCGCGGGCCAGAAAGGCTCTTCCGCGATGCCCCACAAACGCAATCCCATCCAAAGCGAACAGTTCTGCGGCCTGGCCCGGCTGTTGCGCTCAAACGCCCAAGCCGCGCTGGAAAACAACGCCCTCTGGCACGAGCGCGACATCTCCCATTCGTCGGTGGAACGCGTGATCCTTCCAGATTCATGCATCCTCACACATTACATGCTGGCCAAATGCTGCCGCCTCATTTCCAACCTCGTCGTTTACCCCAAGAACATGAAGGCCAATCTGGAACTCACCAACGGCCTCGTTTTCTCCCAGGCAGTGCTGCTGCATCTCGTGAAGCAAGGCCTGCCCCGTGAGGAAGCCTACGCCCTGGTGCAGGAAGCCGCAATGCAGTGCTGGGAAAGCGGCACACCCCTGCTTGACCACATTCTGGCGAACAGCCGGATCACCGCGCTGCTCCCGGCTTCCGAGATCAAGGACATCTTTTCTTACGACAGGTATCTACGCCACGTAGATGCCATTTTCAAACGCTGCGGGATCATTTGAACCCGCCCAAAACCCAGATAAGGAGAACAAGATGAAAAAGCTGATATTCGTCGCAACCCTGCTGGCAATGCTGCTCCCCATCGCCCTGATCGCCCAAACCTACAATATAGAAGGCTTGTGGTATGTTCAGGACAAAGCGGGAAAGATACAAATCTATAAAAACTCGTCAGGAAGCTATGAAGGCAAAATCGTCTGGCAGAAAGAGGGCTTTGAAGACGGCAAGCCCAAAATGGACAAGAAAAACCCTGACAAAAGCCTCCGTTCCCGCCCACTGACCAACCTCGTGGTCATCAAGAACCTCAAATCACAGGGCAACAACAAATACGACGGCGGCACCATCTACGACCTAACAACCGGAAACACCTATTCCGTAAAGGTGGAACTCACCGGCCCCAACACCATGAAACTCCGTGGCTTCATAGGCTTTCCCCTGCTGGGCAAAACGCTAACTTGGACCCGCGCCTCATCCTGAACCATTTTCGCGAAGAGCTGCCAGGATCGCAAGATCCTGGCTGGTTCTTCAGCACCTGAACTTTGATAGACCAGCCAGGCCGGAGCCTGGGACAAGAGGAATGAATGCCTGATACCACAAGCAAATACCTGCTCTCCGATGCGAACTCGCTGCGGCAGATAAAGTTCGCCCAGTTCCGTGCCCAAGTGCCGGCCCTGCTCCTGGTGGCCGTCGCCTTCGCCCTGAAAGCCATCTTTCCCAACACCGGAAACTGGCTCTACACCGTCGCCCTGGCTTTGGCTATCCTGGGCATTGTGGTCTATGTCTTCATCGGCCTCTGTTTCCGCTATCGCCAGCGCATTCCCCTGCCTCCGGAAACCGCGCTGCTTTCCCCCATTGAAGGCAGGATCGAGCATATCCGGGGCAGCGGAGACATTACACTGCTCGCAGTGAGGAAAAACATCCTCGACAGTGTGGAACTGCGCAGTCCGCATTCAGACTGCCAACTGGATAATGGGGAACTGTGGCTGACCACCGAGGCCGGGAAGATCAATTTCCGCTTCAATTTCAACCGCATCCAGTGGTTCGCGGAGCCGGACCTCAGCGCCGGCAATATCATTGGCATTGTCAGCGGCAGCGGTTCCTGTTCGGTGATCTTCCCCGGCAAACCAGGTTTCAGCGTCCAACCAGGCGATGCCGTGAAAGCCGCGGAGCCTTTGATCAGCCTGTTCAACACTCCCGGCCCGGCTCAACCAGAACCCGCTCCCGAAAAGGTTTCCCCCCCTGCAGAAGAAGGAGGCGAGATATAACTATGTTCCGCAAGTTTATTCCTTTGCTTGTCATTTTAGCCCTGCTGCTCGGCGCCCTTGGCTGCGCCCTTCTGGGCAGGCCCTCGCTGCAAAGCGACACAGTCGAAGAGAGCGTCATCAACGAAGCATCTGGCCTGGCTTCCAGCATCCGGACACCCGGCCTGCTCTACACCCACAACGATTCCGGCGGCGAAGCCTCGGTCTATGTTTTGAACAAACGCGCCCTCATGCCCGCCCGGATCGACCTGAAAGGCATCAGCAACCGCGACTGGGAAGACATCGCCACCGGAGTGGACCCCCGCGACGGCCAACCCTATGTGTTTGTGGGCGATATCGGTGACAACAACGCCAAATACCCCTCCGCCTTCATTTACCGCTTTGCCGAACCTGAAATCCTGGACACCCTGATCACGGTGGCAAAGATAGACCGCATCGAATTCACCTATGAAGACGGCCCCCGCGACGCCGAAGCCCTTTTCGCCGATCCCCGCAGCGGCGACCTCTATGTGATCAGCAAACGCGAGGAAAACTGTGGAATCTACCGCCTGGCCTATCCCCAAAGCTACGACAAGGCAAATGTCGCCCGCCGGGTTGGCACCCTGCCTTACTCCTGGGTCACCGCGGCGGATATATCCCCCTCCGGAAACCGCATCCTGGTGAAAACCTATTCCAAAATCTTTTGCTACAAGCGAGGCAAAAAGCAGTCCGTGGCGGAAAGCCTGGCCGGAAAACCCAAGGAAATGCCCTATAAACTTGAGGAACAGGGCGAGGCCATCGCTTTCGACGAACACGGAAAAGGATATTTTACCATCAGCGAACGCCTGGGCGACACGCCCGTGGAGCTTTACTACTACAAGTGATGCCCCATCGGGGATAGGGTTTCGGAGTGGAGCGCGCAACGAAAGCATGATCGCTCTGCAGAGCGTGTTCAAATAGCTATCAACCCAGAGCAGATGACCCCACAGAAAAACGAAGCGATGTAGGTTGGCCGTTAAGGCCTTTTGTTATGTTCCTGATGCGCCTCCCGCACGATGCCCGCATTTGATGCGAGTATTATGCGCGGGGCGTGGGATAGGAATGGTTGCAGGCGTTAAGGGTGTGACAGGCGGGACTCAGCAGTGGGTGCACATCCCTCTTTTAAATCAAGTGGTTGCGGGTGCTCAAGCAACAAGCAGCCCGGAGGACTTTATCCACTCTAACTGCACAAGAGCCTAAAAAACTGATCAGAAATCGAGGATGAAACTCACCGGGCCATCGTTGACCAGCGAGACCTTCATGTCCGCGGCGAAAATGCCGGTCTGAACGGGGATACCGGTTTCGCGGAGCATTTCCACAAAGCGGTCATAGAGCCTTTCAGCCAGATCGGGTGGGGCAGCGGGAGTGAAATCCGGTCTGCGTCCGCGGCTGCAATTGGCATAGAGCGTGAATTGCGAAACCGCCAGCAGAGAGCCCTTGGTGTCTTCCACCGAGAGGTTCAGCTTGCCGTTCGCGTCGCTGAACAGGCGCATTTCTCTGATCTTTTTCACAGCGGATGGCAGCAGGGATTCTGTGTCGTCGCGGCCAAAACCCACAAAGAGCAACATACCCGGGCCGATTTCGCCGCAGACTTTGCCTTCCACTTCAACCCGGGCGGAAAGCACTCTCTGAATCAGAACGCGCATCAGTCGATACGGAAGCGGTGAACTTCCCAGCAGCCGGAGTCATCCAGCCAGACGGAACCTTCCGTAAAAGGCGGAATCGTGATCTGCAGGCGGCCGAAAGCGACTCCAGGACGCAGAAAGCCGGCGCTGATGGATTTCTTTTCCCACGTGTCGGTGGATTTGAGTTTGGTTCTGAACTGGCGGTCGATCTTGCCGTTGCTCTTGAAGGTGATGAATCGCAGATTGATTTGGGGGCCCAAGGCGGTTGACGATTTGGCCCAGAGCCTGGTGTAATAACCGCCGTAGCGGCTTACGCGGAAGGCATCGGAGGTGATAACCACCGTATAGGGCGAGGCGTCCACCCGCAGGGATGAATTTCCCTGTATGGCTTCCTTGCCGTCAATGAACACCAGATTCTTGGGGGCATCGCTATCCCCCTGCATGTCAACGCTCCAGCCCAGCAGGGCTTGCCGGGGGTCCAGGGAATAGGCGCTGAAGCCTGGATTGGATACCAGGTTTGGCACACCCTCGGTATCCTTGTCGAAATAGACCAGGCTGGTGTGCACCAGACAGGATGACAGCGCAAGGAGCAGCAACAGATTCGGGATAAAGTGCAGAACGCGTTTTATCATTTCATTAAACCCCTTTCGTTAAGATATTTCAGGATCACGCCCACAGCCAGGGAATTGAAGAGCAGATTGGACCCGCCGTAGCTGACAAAAGGCAGGGGAATGCCGGTGGCCGGAACGAGGCCGATGTTCATGCCGATATTGATGAAGGTTTGAAACATGAGAAAGGCGAAAATGCCCGCGGAGGCTATTTTACGCTCGCGGACCTTAATTTCGCCGATATCCGTTATGAGGCGCCAGAAGAAAAAGAAGAACACCCCCAGCAGCAGGAAGGCGCCGATAAAGCCAAATTCCTCGCCGATCACGCTGAAGATGAAGTCTGTGTGGTGCTCCGGCAAAAAGTTCATGTTCTTCTGGGTGCCCATCAGCCAACCCTTGCCTAAGATGGACCCGCTGCCGATGGCTATCTTGGCCTGGATGATCTGGTATCCGGCGCCGAGCGGATCGGCCATAGGATTAAAAAATGAGACGATGCGGCTCTGCTGGTAGTCTTTAAGCCCGTTCCAGAACATCGGCATGATCAGCGCTAAGAAGCCATTGAGGATGCCGGCAATGGTGATGGTAACCCAGGAAAGGCGGGCCCATAGCAGTAAAACAACAAGGATGGCGATCCAGATGAAGATCGCCGGCAACCATAGCGAAGAAAGCATGCTCACCACCGGGCTGATCAGCAGGAGCAGATACACCAGCGGCACCTCGGCTGCAACAAGCATCGCCAGCAGGCTGAAAAAGAAGACCAGGGTAGTGCCGAAATCCGGCTCGATCAGGATTAGGAGCACCGGCATCAAAGTCAGGCCAAGGCCGTAAAGTATCTGCTTGATCTCGGTAAGGTTATCGCGAGAAATCGCCCTCGCCACCACCAGGATAGTGAGCAGTTTGGCGCTTTCCGAGGGCTGGTAATTCAGACCCAGAAAGCTGAACCAGCGGTGGGCGCCGTTCACGGCCGGAGTGAAAAGCACGGCGATGAGGGCCAGGAGGTTCAGCACGTAGGCGGGAATGATGATCAGATCCAGGATCGGCATGGGCAACCGGATCAGCAACCAGATCATGCCGAGCGAGATTCCAGCGAAAATAAGCTGCTTCCACCAATAGCTTTGGGTGGTGGTGTATTCGCCAATTGTGGTGGTGGAGGCAGTGAATATGGAAACACAGCCAATGAAGATCAGCAGAACCAAAAAGCCGGCCAGGGTAAAATCGAACTTCTTGCGCCTGATCATGTGCCGCTCTCCCCGGCTGGGGTTTCAACCGGTTCTTCCAGAGCGGGCCTTGGTTCGGATCCCGGAGTTTCGTCCGGTATCTCAGACTGCTCGGTAGCCGTGCCGGAGCGTTCTTCCCGGGTTCGGAACTGTGGTGGAATAGGTGCCGGCTGCCTGATTTTTTCCAAGTTGCCGATGTAATAGTTGAAGATCTTGTTCGCCACCGGGGCAGCCATAGCTCCGCCGCCACCGGCGTTTTCCATGAATACCGTTACTACAATCTCCGGTTTGTCGGTTTCGATGAAGCCGCAAAACCAAGCATGGGTCACGCTGCCCATGAAGTTTTGGGCGGAACCGGTCTTGCCGTAACTGGTGGCGCCGGGCACACGGACCGCTCTGGCTGTGCCTCCTGGGGCGTTGGTAACGGCCCAAAGCCCGTCGCGGATGGCCTTCATCGTGCTGGCAGACCACGGAAGGGGGTGCTTGTTCAGAGCCTGTAACTGGTCTCGGGTGATGCGGCGGCTGCCCATCGTCTGCTTCATCAGATAAGGTTGCACCCACATTCCGCCGCGGGCGATGGCGGCGTAGAAAGTATTCATCTGCAAAGGGGTGGTGAGCACTTCACCCTGTCCGATGGCCAGGTTAGCCTTGTAGCCGTTGAGCCCGGAAGTTACGCCAAGCTTGTCGCGGTAGTATTTCTTGTCGGGATAGAAGCCGTTGCGCTCGTTTGGCAGGTCTATCCCCGTTTTTTCCACAACACCGCAGGCTTTGGCGTGGGCGGCGACTGCATCGAGGTCCATTCTGCTGATCAAATCGTAGAAAAAGACGTCGCAGGACACTTTGTGGGCATCAACGATGTTCAGGGAACCGTGCCCCGCTGAGCTCCAGCAACGGAAAAAGCGGTTTCCGATCTTGAGTCCTCCGCCACAAGAGGCCAGCCTGGTATAGCGGTCAATCACGCCAGTTTCGAGGCCTTTGCTGCCGGTTACCGGCTTGTAAACCGATCCGGGAGGGTAGGAAGCATGGATGATCCTGTCCAGCAGGGGTTTGGAAGGTGTGTTCAATCCCGCCCAGACCTCGGTGCTGATCTTCTGCATGAAGATATTGGGATCGTAATCCGGCTTGCTCAGATAGGCCAGTATGCCTCCGGTTTTCACATCCGTAACAATTACACAGCCTTTGATCCCGGGCGGGAAAACCGAATTGGCGTATTCCTGCAGGTCGTTGTCGATTGTCAGGATCAGGCTGAGCCCGTTCTGTGGCGGTATCGAGGTGTTTTTGCTGAACAGCTCCAGACTCTTGCCCTGGGCATCCACCTGCATGATCTCTTTGCCGTCGCGGCCGCGCAGCAACACTTCGTAATAGCATTCCAAGCCGGTTTTGCCGATGTAGGCATTCAATGAATAGTCTTCCTCGCGGTAGCGGCTGTATTCTTTTTCATCTATCCTGCCCACATAGCCGGTGAAATGGTTTGGATACATGTAGCTACGGGTGGTTCCACTGCGAATTGTGAGTTCAGGGAAATCTCCCATCCGCTCTGACAGGACCAGGATCATCTCATAGGGCAGGTTGTCCGCCAACAGGATTTCTTCATAGGTCTTGAACCGCTGCTCGAAAACCAGCTTGCGCAACTCTTCCGGCTTGATCCCGAAATTGGCTTTCAAGAACATAGCCAGCCGCTCCGTGTTGCCGATCCTTCCACTGGTGAGATAAAGGTCGTGGGAAGGGATGTTGCTCACGATAGGCCGATACTTGCTGTCGTAAATCTCGCCGCGGGTAGCGACAACCCGCCGGATGCGAACAAAGTTGCTTTCCGCGATGCGCCTATAATAATCGCCCTTCAGCACCTGCAACCGGAACAGAGCCCCGACCAGCAGCAGAAATAATACCCCCAGGGTAACACGGAAAACTAGGCTTTGAACGCTTCGGGTCATTCCACCAACACAATCCGCAGCCGCGCCACCAACTGCATTAGCCAGAAAACCACGAAACTTATGGCCAGATTGTAGCCCAAACCGATCAGCGAAAGGATCACAAGCTCGCCTCCAAAGCCATACACAACTCCGAGAACCAGCCAGCCCACCACTTGGAAAATCACGTTTGCCAAAACCAGAGAAAGCATCCGGGCCAACACGCTTTCGCTTTCAAAGGGTTTGCGGAACTGGTAGAGGATGATGGCAATGAGCAACAAAACCAGCGCGTGCATGCCAAAAGATTCTGGCTGAGTTGTGTCGTAGAGCAGGCCGATGATGAAAATCACGATCAGGGCAGGGGTCATTTCACGCGTCCAAACCAGATAGACCACCCAGGCGATGAGGATGTTTGGAATCACGCCGAACAGCTCAAAAGCCGGAAGCAGCAACACCTGCGCGTAGAAACACAGCAAGCCCAGAATGAAGGTCCAGATATGCTTCCAGATCATCCCAGCCCTCTCTGGAGCGTCAGTTCAATTCCAACAGCAGTGGCCAGGCTCATTTTCTGCCCTGCAGTATGAAAACGTGTTCCAGGTTTTCCACTTGGGTGAAAGGCTCCAGTTCAGCGCTGATGAACAGGTAGTCCTGGGAATCGCTGATACGGGCCACTGTGCCAACCGGATAGCCCTTGGGATACAATGTGGAAAGGTTTGAGGTCACGATCGTGTCGCCGGCGCTGATCTCCGAGCCCAGCTTGATCATGTTCATGCGTGTTTTGCCAGTCAAATCGGATTGCAGCACGCCCTGAACGCTGGTGGACTTGTCCATCACGGGAATCTGGAAACGCGGATTGCTGAAGGGCAGAACCACGCAGTTCGTGACAGCGACAGAAACCACCCGGCCCACGATCCCGCGCGCTGAAATCACGGGACTGCCGACCTTCACTCCCTGCGCCGAACCCTTGTTCACAACAAGGTTGCGTTGTTGAAACTGCCCTGAATAGCCGATCACTTCGCCCACTTCGAAAGCAATCGCCCCGGTGTCGAAACTGATTCCCTGCAGGGTCTGGCTTTCCTTGAGCGCGTTGCGCAGGTTCAGGTTTTCCAGGGTGGTAGCGGCTTGCTGTTCCCGCAGGCGGGCGATTTCACCTTTGAGGGCGGAATTAGTGCGGAATAGTTTCACCGAATGCAAAAAGGGATAAAAGACCGTTTTACCCAGCATAGAAGCGCGTTTCACGCGGCCTTCCGTGCTGCCCAGGATTAGCAGGATTGACACCAGCACCAAGGCCAGGGGCAGAAATATTTTCTTCACGGGCTTATCCTCGTAAGGTGGCTAAGGCGTTCCCACAGCCGGGGCGCCGATCTTATGGATGTTGTTTACAGTCAGCGCGATTCAGTCTTCGATGCGTTTTATCAGCACGTCGCGGTAGCGGTCCAGTTCGTCCAAAACCTTGCCGGCGCCTTTCACCACACACTCCAGGGCGTCCGGCACCACATAGACAGGCAAGTCCACGGTTTTGGAAATCTTTTCGTCCAGACCTTTCAGCATGGCCCCGCCGCCGGTGAGGAAGATGCCGCGTTCTGCGATATCGGCTGAAAGTTCCGGCGCTGTGCGTTCAAACAGTCTCTTTATGGCGTCCACCATGGTCGCAATTGTCTCTGAAAGCGCTTCCCGCACCTCTTCTGAGCTGATCTTGATGGTCACCGGGAAACCGGAAACGATGTCGCGTCCGCGCACGTCCATGGTGAGTTCTTCTTTCAACGGATAGGCGCTGCCGATTGTCATCTTGATCTTTTCAGCGGTTTGCAGGCCGACGTGGAGATTGTTTTTCTTGCGCAGATAGCTGATGATGTCGTTGTCCATCTTATCGCCGCCCACACGGATGGAATTGTGCACCACGATGTGGGAGAGCGAGATAACGGCGATTTCGCTGGTGCCGCCGCCAATGTCCATCACCATGTTGCCAAAGGCTTCTTCGATGGGCAGGTCCGCCCCGATGGCCGCGGCCACAGGCTCGGAAACCAGATAAACTTCCCGGGCCCCGGCATGCAAAGCACTGTCCCGCACGGCTCTTTTTTCCACTTCCGTGATTCCCGAAGGCACGCAGACGATGACCCGCGGACGCACCAGCAGGCGCTTTCTTTGAGCCCGCAGGATCAGGTCGCGCAGCATCAGCTCCGTCACCTGGAAATCCGCTATCACGCCGTCTTTCATGGGTTTGATAACCCGCACTTCATCAGGGTTTTTGCCCAGCATCACCTTGGCCTGCTGGCCGATGGCGATGATCTTTTTACTGTCGTTGGAAACCGCCACCACCGAGGGTTCGTCAATAACTATGCCCGCGTTCTTTTTGTAAACAAGGGTGTTGGCCGTGCCCAGATCGATGGCGATGTCGTTGGCCTTCATGCCGACATGATCGAAAAATGACATTCAAACTCCTCTGTATCAAGCCTCAAGCGATGCGCGAGGCTCTCCAAAATAATAAAATCCTAAGCTAAGGCAAGGTTTTTCTCCGGCTAAGCTCTGTCAAGTTAAAATGTTGCATCCCTTCCATTTTTCTTTCCGTAGCCGATTGGGTTTTTCGCCACCCCGTTCCGACTGGCTAATTTTGCCCTGACTCCCTCCGTTGTTAAGTCAAATGATGCTATCTTGTTTGGATTTTTATTGGCTCTCTTTTATAACTGGGTGGATAAGCCCGGAGAATTCGAAGCAAGCGGATGCCCATTCAATTTGAAAGAAAGCAATATTGAAGCGATGTCCTTTGGCCGTTAAGGCCCTTTCCCGGGGCTCGATAACGCCTCCCGTATAATGCCCGCATTTGATGCGAGTATTAGGCGAGGGACGTGAGAGAGGCACGGACTTGAGCGCTAAGGGTGTGACTGGCAGGACAGCGCGGAGGGTAAGCATACCTCTTTAAAATCAAGTGGATACGGGCTCTCAAACTAAGGGCAGCCAGTTTGGTCAAAAAGAGAGATGAATAATACTTGGCTCTTGGGATTATGACGGAATCCGGAATAAATGAGGACTATATAGGACAATCAGTTCTGCTGTTTTCTATCCTCAATATACTGTTTGATCTCCTCGCGTTCCTTGTCGAAGCCGGCCTTCCCCATGAGGGCGTAAGTGGCGATTTTGCCGGCTTCCACGCCAGGCTGGTCCAATGGATTGATATGCAGCAACTTGCCGGTGAAAACGGTCTGGATTTCGAACATCATGATGAACTCGCCGAGGTGGAATTCGTCGAGGGCAGGGAAAACGATATTGCAGTTGGGGCGGTTGGCTTTGGTGAGGGCGATTTCGGTGGCAAGGCGTTCGGAGTTAAGTAGTTCGGAAAGTTTCCTGCCGCCGAGGTAGCTGACCTCCGCGCGGTCGGGATGAAGGTTGGGAATGTTGAAATCGTGGGCGAAGTTTTCGACCGTGAGGAAAGTGAAGACTTTGTCGTTCGGGCCTTCGGTGTAAAGCTGCACCTGGGAATGCTGGTCCGTGGTGCCCAGCGCTTTCACCGGGGTCTGGCCAACCATGATTTCGCGGCCCTTCACGTCATGGCGTTTGCCCAGAGATTCGGCCCAGAGTTGGCGATACCAGTCCGCGAGGTCGTAAAGCGAATTGGAATAGGGCATCATCACAGAGATGTTTTTGCCCTCTCGCATGTAAAGATGGTGGAGCAGACCGTTCAGATAGGCCGGATTGCCGAATGCATCAAGGTTTTCACAGCGCGACCGCATAGAGGCGGCACCGCTGAGGAGTTCGCGAATCCTGATGCCCGCGAAAGCTGATGAGAGCAAGCCGACATCGGTAAGCACGGAAAAGCGCCCACCCACGTTGTCCGGCACCACGAAGGAGGGATAGCCTTCGTCTTTGATCACCTGGCGCAGAAAGCCTTTCTCGCGGTCGGTGGTGATGATCAGCCGTTTGGTGTAATCCGCTGGATAACGCTTGCGGATGAGATCTGCCAGAATCATGTATCCAGCCATGGTTTCGGCGGTGGTGCCGCTTTTGGTGATCACGTTGAAGAGGGTGGTGTCAAGGTCGATCTGGGCCAGGATTTCGTGCAGGAAAACGGGGTCGACGTTATCGTAAACCAAAACGCGGCGGGGCAGCTCGCGTTCCGTTCGCAGCGCGGAATATAGAGCTCGGTTGCCGAGGGCGGAACCGCCGATGCCCAGCACCACGAGGGTTTCAAAACGGGGATCGAGGCTGGCCACGAAATCTTCTATGGGGCAAACGTCATATTCCGGCAGGTCGTAAAAGCCCAGGATATTGGAGTGGCGGTCGGCCTGGATCTCTTCGTGGGCCTGCATGCAGGCGTAATAATAATCCTTCACCTTGGCAGCGGGGATGGCTGTGGGCAAAGCTTCAGAATGCAAGAGGTTGAAATGCTCGAAACGCAGCATGGCGCTCTCCTTATAGGGTGGAATAGGGTTTCAAAAGGTCGTAAATGAGGTTTTCGATTTCGCCGAGGCTGTCCAGGTCAGCGCTTTGGACAAGTTCGGTCAGACGGGCGTCGCAACGCCGGATGATGCTTTTGCAGTTAAGCCAGGCCGAGGCACCCACGCTCAGTTCTGTGAAGCCCAGTCCGATCAACAGCGGCAAATACTGGGTATGGGAAGCCATCTCTCCGCAGATGGAGACTGGCTTCCGGTGCTTTTGGCCGGCGGCCAGGGTGAGGCGCAGCAATTTCAGAACGGCTGGATGATGGGTTTGATACCAGGGTGTGAGAGCGTCGTTGTTGCGGTCTGCCGCCAGGGTGTATTGCACCAGGTCGTTGGTGCCGATGCTGAGGAAATCGCAGTTTTGGGCAAGTTCATCCGCGCAGAGGGCCGCCGAAGGGATTTCTATCATCACTCCAAGCTGGATTTTTGCGTCAAAACCCAAGCCTTCCCGGGTCAGTTCTTCCTTGCACTCTTGCACTATCTGGCTGGCGCGGAGGAAATCGCGGAGATCGCTCACCATGGGAAACATCAGCTTTATCCGGCCAAAAGCGCTGGCCCGGAGAACTGCGCGAAGCTGGACGCGGAAAACATCCTCATGGGCCAAAGAGAAGCGGATGCCGCGGATGCCCAGATAGGGGTTTTCCTCATGAGAAGAAGGTATGAGATGGGAAAGCTTGTCGCCGCCGAGGTCGAAGGTTCTGATGATAACGCTATGGGGCACAATCTGTTCTGCCACCCGACGGTAAGTTGCGAACTGCAATTCCTCGGAAGGCAGTTCATCCTTGCCCAAATAAAGAAACTCCGTGCGATAGAGTCCTATGCCGTCGGCGGGCAGTTCCAGCTTCGCGCCCAGCTCGGGGAGCAGGTCCAGATTGAGGCGTAGCTTGATCCGGCGGCCGTCGAGGGTTGTGGTGGGCAGCCATGCCTCGCTTTGAGAACGCGCGTTTTGCAGGCGCTGTCTTTCCACCATCTGTTCATAAAAGTGAAGGGTTTCAGGGTCCGGCGCGAGGATCACTTTCCCTTCCAGGCCGTCCAGAACGATGGTCTCGCCGTCTTTTACAGAATCGCAGAGCCCGGCCAGGCCTGTGACGGCGGTGATTTTCGTGGAGCGGGTAAGGATGGAGGCGTGGGAGGTGTAACTGCCATGTTCAGAGCAGTAAGCCTGCACTTCGTGCCGTCCGAAGGAACTGACCAGCGAAGGGCTGACTTCTTCCAAAACCGCAATCTGGTCAGGCTCCCAGTCTTCCAGACTGGTAGTTCTAACGCCAGTGAGTTCGCCCAGCAGACGGTCACGCACGTCGCGGAAATCGGCGGCGCGCTGGGCGAAATAGGGGTCATTGAGTCCGGAAAAATGGTCCAGCACTTTCTCAAACTCGCGCTGCACCGAAGCCGCAGCAGAGGACAGATGCGTGGAAACCTGTTCCCGGATAGCGGGAAGCAGTTCTGGATCACGAAGAATGAGCAGGTGGGAACTAAGTATCTCGCGGTCTTCGTCCGCTCCGGTGAATTCGTTAAGTTGTTGCTCCAATTCTGCTTCCACTGTGGTTAGCGCGGCTTGCAGGGCATCCAGTTCGGAGGCGACTTCCCCGCGCTTGATCTTCAGCTGGGAAATCACCCATTTCTGCGGTGCAATTCGGCGCGCCCTTCCGATGGCAAGCCCGGGCTGGACAACAACTCCGCTGATGGCGCGCATATCTTTTCAGTCCTCTCCAAAGCCGCTGTTGATGAGGGTTTCGATCTCTTCCAAAAGGTATTCCTCGTCCACTCCGTCGGCGATCAGGTTCAGCACGGAGCCACATTCCGCGGCCAGCATCATCACACCCATGATGCTTTTCCCGTTCACCCGCATGTTGTCTTTCTCAATGTAAAAATCGCTGATGTATTTGGTGGCGGCGCGCACAATCAGGGTTGAGGGCCGGGCATGGAGGCCGAGAGGGTTTGTTACTTTAATCCTTATCTGACGCATTAAGGGTTGAACTGCTTGGTTTCACAAAGCTTTGCTTGCGAATCTCGTCGTGCACCTGGCGGTTGAAATCCTCAGCGGCATCATAACCCACACCTTTTAGGATCATGTTCATGGCCGCCACTTCCACAATCACCGAGACGTTTTTGCCTGGCGACACGGGCAGATAGATGATGGGAATTTTCACCCCGAGATGGTCGGCGTAGTTTGTGGTGAGGCCAACCCGTTCGTAATCCATGTTTTCCGCCCAGGGCATCAGCTCGATCTGGAAGTCGATGTTCTTTTGCTTGCGCACCCTTTCGATGCCGAACATGCGTTCCACATTGATAAAGCCAACGCCGCGAATCTCCATGAAATGGCCGAAATCGCGGGCGGATTTGCCAACCAACTGTTCATCCAGATAGCGGATGGTGATCACGTCGTCACCAACGAGGCTGTGCCCGCGGTGGATGAGATCAAGGGCGCATTCGCTTTTGCCGATCCCGCTTTTGCCGGAAAGCAGAATTCCAAGGCCAAAAACTTCTATGAGCGTAGCGTGGACTGTCTTTTCCATGGCAAAGGTGTATTGGAGATAGCGGGTAAGTTGCTGAATTAGCTGGTTGGTGGAAAGCCGGCTGGAAAGGATGGGAATCTGCAGGTCGTTGGCAAGGTATTCCAGCGCCGGCGGGAAAGTGAGTCCTTTGGTGATGATGATGCAGGGGATATCCAGCTTGAAGATGGAGCGGGCTCTTTCCAGCATCATATCTTCATTCAGGCTTTGCAGATAGCGCACCTCAACCTCACCGAATATCTGGATGCATTCGGTGGAAAAAACATCCAGATAACCAGCCAGGGCCAGACCCGGACGGTTGATATGGGGCGAGCTGAGATTCTTGTTCAGGGTTTGGGGCTCGGTGATCAGGGAAAGAGCAAGGTCTTTCTTTTTGCTGTCAAAAAAATCGCGGATAGTGATGGATTTCATAGTCGGTCCCCAGCCCGATGAGGCCGCCGGAAGGCAGTGCTGCCGGCGGCCGTGGGCAACTGCTTACGGTTCAAAGAGTTTATAATTCTGCTCGTCCCTTTTCACCAGGACGTTCAGCCGGTCGGTTTCCACATTTTTGAAGATGAGAAACTCATCTTTCTGGGTTTCGATCTTTGCCATGGCTTCCTCGACGGTAAGCATCTCGGCTACGGCACGTTTGGTTTTTACTGTTTTGCGGTCTCGGTTTCCAGGATTGACCAGGAAATCAGTTTCGCGGGAAAATTCCGAAAACTGGTCTTTGAGAGCTCTTTTCTGGTGGTCGGTCACACGGTCTTTAAGCTTCTTGATCTGAGCTTCCATCTTGTCCAGGGCGTTATCTATGGAAAGGTACATGTCCATTTCCTCCGCCTGGCTCTGCAGGCCGAATTTTGAGGCCTGGAGAGAGATCTCGCAGATGTTGCGGCTGTTCTCCAGAGACAGGGTAACGTGGACATTGATGATGTTGTCAAAATACCTGTTGATCTTCAGGCATGAAGATTCCACGTAGTCCCTGATCGCTTTCGTGAGTTCGAATCGACGGGCTGTGATCGTGATCTGCATGTGTGATTCCTCCTTCTATACTTTATTAATGGCCAGATTATGCAAATCCTCGAGGGATTCTTTGATGGTTTCAGATAGGGTGGGATGGGCAAAAGTGACCTTTTCCGTAACGTCGGCCTTCGCTCCGAGCGACAGCAACAGGGCTCCCTGGGCGATGAGTTCAGCAGCGTTCAAGCCCAGGATATGCATGCCCACAAGCGTGTCATCATCCTCCCTGGCGATTGTTTTGACCAGGCCGTAGGTTCCGCTCATGGCCAGGGCTTTGCCGTTCGCGCTGTAAGGAAATTTCCCAACCTTGATTCCTCCGAACTTTTCCCTGGCCTCAGCCTCTGTGTAGCCCACGGAGGCGAGCTCCGGATGGGTGAAAGTACAACGTGGGATGTTCACGTAATTCAATTCGGGGGCTGTATATTCCAGGCCTTCACTGAGGGCGCGGATGTGTGCGGCTACGATCATCCCCTGTTTGCTGGCTGTGTGGGCCAAAGGCAGTTTGGCAGTGAGGTCACCGATGGCGTAAACTCCTGGCAGGCTGCTGCGCATAAGCGAATCGATGACCACAGCCCCTTTTTCCATATCCGGTGCGCCATTCAGCCAATCCAAACCGCAGCGTGGCACACGGCCCACGCTGAGCAATACTTTGTCGAATGTCAATTTGGCGCCATCAGACAAGGTGAGTTCATTGCCACCGCTGGTTCGCGAAACGCTTTCCACGCCCACTCCGGTAATGATCTTGATTCCGGCTTTTTTCAGGGCGAGGGTGAGGCGCTTGACCATTTCCTCATCTTCCGTTGCCATGATGCGGGGCAAAAATTCTATTATGGTGGTTTCGACCCCAAAGCTATTCATAACAGAGGCGAATTCACAGCCGATGACTCCGCCGCCAACGATGGCCAGGCTTTTGGGCAGGGTGTCCAAAGCCAGGATGCCGGTGGAAGAAAGCACGTTCACTTCGTCGATTTTCAGGCCGGGAAGTTCCTTGGGCACAGAACCCGTGGCAAGCACGAGATATTCAGCCCTGATGGATGTTCCAGCCTCGGTGAGCACTTCGTAACTATTGTCAAGGGCGGAAACGCTGACCGCTTTTTCCCTCAGCACAGGGATGGCGCGTTTGCGAAAAAGGTGCTCCACTCCTCCCACCAATTGTTCCACCACGACATTCTTGCGGGCAAAGACTTTCCCGTAATCCAGGCTGGGTTCCATTGGCGGCAGACCATAATCAATCGAGTTCTTCAGCTCTGTGAAGAGCTCTGAGCTTTTCACCAAAGCTTTGGTGGGAATACAGCCCCAGTTCAGGCAAACGCCGCCGAGGCGTTCCATTTCAAGCACGGCACAGTCGATGCCGTATTGGTTGAGGCGGATTGCGGTTTCATAGCCTCCGGGCCCGCCTCCAATGATCAAAACTTTGTATTCGGGCAAAAAATCCTCCTTTATTGCCGGCGCAGGCGACTGTTCAGGATACCCAGTTCTGAACGGTATTTGGCCACTATCCGGCGTGAGATGTTCAGCCCCTCCGCGCGCAGTAATTCCACAATGTCTTGGTCGGAAAGGGGATGCTTCTTGTTCTCGTTATCTATCATGTGGCTGATCTGTGTTTTCACGTGCTGGCGCGAGATGCCTTCAAAGTTGTTGTCAATGCCAGCGGTGCTGCTGAAGAAATCTTTCAGGGCGTAGATGCCGGAGGGGGTTTCGGCAAACTTATGCTTAACAACCCTGGAAATGGTTGATTCGCTTACAGATAGGTCGCGGGCGATCACGGCATAGGTGAGCGGATGAATGAGGCCATTTCCAAGCTGGAAAAAATCGGGTTGGAATTTGATTATAGACTGGGCCACGCGTTGAAGGGTGCGGGTGCGCATATAGATGCTTTTGATGAGGAATTTGGCACTGTTGATGCGGTCACGAACAAATTTAAGGGTGTCACGGTCAAAGTAGCCGCGGTTGATCATCTGGCGGTAGCGGGGACTGATGATGATATTGGGGGTCACGTGATCGTTGATGATCACTTCGAATTTCCCGTCGATCCGCTTGATGGTGATGTCCGGATATACGTATGCAGCGTTGGGAGTTAGGATGCGCAGGCCGGGTTTGGGATCCAGCTTGGCCACGATCTCTTTCATGGTCAGTATATAGTCCTCCCCCACCCCGAAATGCGAAGCGATCTTCTGATAGCGGCGGTGGATAAGGTTTTCGAACTGGTCGGAGCAAAGGCCCACCAGGATACGGTTGTCGCGCTGCTCATCCGTGAGCTGGGCTAGCAGGCATTCACTTATGCCGCGCGCGGTGATGCCTTTGGGGCTTAGCTGGAGGATGATCTGGTGTACCTGTTCCGCGCGTTTAGGACAAATCCCAAAAGCCCTGGCAACTTTTTCCAAATCGAAATTGGGCGGTAAAAAGCCATAGCTGTTGCAGCTGTCGATCAGTTCAGAAGCGAATTCGACCTCGTTTTCCGGCAGGGAGAGTGGATAAAGTTGTTGGAGAAATTTCTCCCGGGCGTTCTCCTCATAGCGGATGAGGGATTCGCCCTGGTCGGCCTCGGTCCCGCCCTGCCAGCCTTCATAGCCAAGGTGGTAATCGTTCCACTGGTCCAGGATTTCCGTCAGTTCGCGGGCTTCATTCAAGGTTTGGCCAAGCTCATCACTGTTTTGCGAATCATCCAGGGATTCCTTGCTTTCCTTGGACGCCGTTTCCAGATTGTCCTGCTCCTCATCATCCTTTTCCTCCCTGAGTTCAAGCAGGGGGTTTTGCTCCAGTTCCTGCTTGATGTAGTCTTCCAGTTCCAGAATGGGGAGAGACAACATTTTCAGGGATTGCAGCATCTTGGGCTTGAGCGCCAGTTCCTGCCTTTGCTTGAGGGATATGTTCTGGCTAAGGTTGCTCATGATTGCGGCTCAAACGGATTGGACAGGAAGCGTTCTCCCAGATATAGTTTCTTCGCTTTTTCATCATTTATCAGCTCCAGTGAAGAACCTGATACTATGATCTTTCCTTCGAAGATAATATAAGCCCGGTTGACTATTTTCAAAGTCTCAATTACGTTGTGGTCGGTGAGCATCACACCGATATTCTTTTCCCGCAGTTTGTTGATGATGTCCTGGATATCCGCCACGGCGATGGGATCGACCCCGGCGAAAGGCTCGTCCATGAAGATGAAGGTGGGTTTGGTCACCAGGGAGCGGGTTATTTCCAGTTTTCGGCGCTCGCCTCCGGAGAGCGTGTAAGCCTTCTGATTGGCCAGGGAGGTGAGGTTAAGTTCCTCCAGCGCGCTTTCCAGGCGTTCTTTGCGCTCCTGGCGGCTGATCTTTAGGGTCTGGAGTATGGCCATGATGTTGTCGCGCACGGAGAGTTTGGCGAATATGGAAGGCGCCTGGGCCAGATAACCCAGACCCAGCCTGGCTCGGCGGTACATCGGCTGGTGGGTGATATCCCGCCCGTTCAGCAGCACCTTGCCCCGGTTCGGCTTGGCCAGGCCGAGGATCATGTAAAAGGTGGTGGTTTTGCCGGCGCCGTTGGGGCCCAGGATTCCCACAACCTCACCCTGGCTCATTTCCATACTGAGACCATCGACCACCTTGCGTCTGCCGTATATCTTTACCAGGTTTTGGGCCTGAATTTTGTGAGCTTCCATATACTCTTATAATACCCCGAAAGCGGATTTTGTCAAGACTCGTTGTGGAATTTGTAAACCCCTTTGATCTTTTGGCGCATGTTCATAAATTCCAGCTCGCTTTCCTTGTTGAACTTAGCTTCCAGAAACTCACCGTCGGCAGTATTCACAAAAAAGTCACGCTCCTCTGTTTGTTCCTGGTCAAAGCGGTAGCTAACCGTCTTTTCGGCTTCAAAGCGGCGTATTTTCTTGTCCTCAAAATCGACGCGGACATAGTTTGCCCTCACCCAATTCTTTTTCGGGCCATCCTCCTCTTCCGCGAAATCGAGGCGGCAGGAGTCCACCAGTTCAGCCCGCTGTAACTCGCGGTCCTTGAAGAACAGATAAAACTCCTTCGCGCTGGCGATGGCGCTGTCAGAGCGGAACTGCGGCTCGCCCAGAAACATCGCCTTTTCCTCCTTGAGCAGATAGACCAGGAAATCGCTGCTGGCCTCGTAATCCTGGCTGCGTGCCAGAACGTTGAATGTGGCCATCAGCTTGCGCTCCTCCTCAAAGTATTCAAATTTATCCGCCTGCACGTGCAGAGTGTCTTTTCCCGCCACATCCAGCCTGGGTTCCTCAATCATGTATGCGTAGCGGTTCTTGCGGTCCCAAAAAGCATAGCCGCAAGTGAGTGTGGCGCTTTCCTCCTGGTCGAAGGAACTCACATTGCTCCAGACGGTCACAGTGTTGTGAAACTTGCTGTAGATGGCCTTGTCAGAACGGAACCAGCGGGTAACCTTGCCCTTGGTCTTTTGTTCGATCAGCACCCTGCCCCCCGCGTTCAGTTCATCGGGGATACGGTAATAGGTGAGGCTGTCAGCTGCCAGGCTGAGGGAATCATTGTTAACCTTCACGTTGCCGTCCAGGCGGGCTATCTTTTGCAGGTCAAAGATCAGCGCCCGGTCGCTTTTGAATTCTGTTTTGCCATACCAGAAATGGACTTTGCCCTCCAGCCGCATCACCTGCTCGTCTTGCACCTTGCTCAGATACAGCTTGTCCGAATGGATCACCCGGATCTTCTCCCGTCCCCAGAGAGGGAGCAAAGCCAGAATCAGGCTACCAATCCAGATAATCTTCTTCAAAGAAGCCCTCGGCTGAAATATTGTCCATTTCGGTGGGATAGATGCTAAGGTTGGTGCGCAGGTTGGTGCCGCGCAAGACGTTGCCGTCCTTCACCAAAGTCACCTGCCCCGGGGCAATCACCTCGTCCATGTTGCGGTCCCAGATCAGGCGGGAGGTGGAAATGCTGCCTTCCTTGCCCACCAGCTTTACGTTGCCGTGGGCGTAAATTACGTTTCGGGCATCGTCCACGATGGTGCTGTCGGCTTTCAGGCTGGAGGAGCCGCCTTTCTGCCTGTCAAAAGCCGTGATGTCAACCTGATAGGCATTCAGGATGCGGCGCTCGTAATAGCGGTCGATTCTGGCGGCTTTAAGGATGTAGGCCACGCCTTCCCTGTCAAATTCCGTGATGGTCACGTTGGTGCTGGTCTCGTCAGGAAGCCCTCGTTTGAGCGATTCCGTGCGCAGAACCAGGTCGCTTTCCCCGCAGCCGAAAAGCAGCGGAACAGCCAGCAAAATTAGCAGCTTAGCTGATTTGAGAAAGATATTTGAGCAAGGCCTGCTCATAGATACCTTTGCCGTTAAGCACCATTTCTATGCATTCCCGCACCGCTCCGCGGCCGCCGGGATGCTTGGTGACAAGGTCGCTGAGGGCTTTCACACCCTCCATCGCGTCGGCTGGACAGACCGAGACCGCGGCTTTGAACATAACCGGCAGGTCATTCCAGTCGTCACCCATAAAGAGAACGCTGTCGAAGCCCAAACCCAGTTCCTCCAAAAGCTCATTGGCTTTGGCCAGTTTGTTTTGAATGCCCTGGAAGACATGGTCAATCTTCAAATCGTCGCAGCGGCGCTGCAGCACCGGGGAATTTCGCCCCGTGATCACAGCCGTTTTTATCTCCGTCTGCCGCAGCAGGTTGAAGCCCATGCCGTCGTGGGCGTCGAAGTTCTTGCTTTCGTTGCCGGCACTGTCATAGATGATGCGTCCATCGGTTAGCACGCCGTCGCAATCGAAGATCAGCAGTTGGATCTTTTCCCAGCGCAGCAGGGGTTTGTTTGGTTTGGCAAGTTTGTTGAAACTCATCCGGTCTCCATTAATATTGTCACGCGGCAAAGCCCTGCTTCAACCGGCTCTGGGAACACAGGATCCCCAAAACCCGGGTGAATTGACGCAAGGCCTGCCGGAAAGGCTACTTGAGGGCCTTCGTCCCTTCCCAACTGAAGCCCGCGTCCAACCGGCCAAAATGGCCGTAGGCAGCTGTGGGCAGAAAGATGGGCCTGCGTAAGTCCAGATAGTCGATGATTCCCTTTACTGTCAAGGGAAAACTGGCGCGGATGAGTTTTTCCAGTTCGGCGTCCTTCATGGTCCCGCTGCCATAGGTATCCACCATCAGCGAGACAGGTTCCGATTCGCCGATCACAAAGCTGAACTGCAGCAGGCATTCATCGGCAAGGCCTGAAGCAACCACGCTTTTGGCGATGTGCCTGGCCATGTAGGTAGCGCTGCGGTCCACCTTGGTGGCGTCTTTGCCGGAAAAAGACCCGCCGCCGTGCTGGGCCCAGCCACCGTAGGTGTCCACGATCAGCTTGCGCCCCGTGAGACCTGTATCCGCGGCCGGTCCACCGTTTTCCCACATCCCGCGGGGGTTTATCTTAACCGAATATTTCTCCGCGCTGAAGGTTGAACGGGCATCGCTTTCCATCTCGTCGATGGTGGGGCGGATCACGATTTCGTTTATCAGTTCCTTCATCCTGGCGAATTCAGCTTCATTCTTTGGCAGGTGATGGGTGGAAATCACCACCGTTTCCAGCGCCACGGGCCTGCGTCCGCAATAGCGCATGCTTACCTGGGATTTGGCATCTGGAAGGATACCAGGGATCAAGCCCTGCTTGCGTGCCTTGGCCAGGTTTTCCATCAGCAGGTGGGCCATTGTGATCGGCACCGGCATAAGTTGTTTGGTCTGGTTGCAGGCATAGCCGAACATCAGACCCTGGTCGCCCGCCCCTTCGTTGGTTTCCAGCTCTGTGGTCTGGGAATGCAGATAGTTCTCGATCTCACAGTTATGGTCAAAACCCAGGTCGGGATTGGTATAGCCGATATCACTGATGACCCGGCGGACGATGGGTTCCACCTCCACATCCACACCGGTGGGCGAGGAAACTTCACCGGAAATGACTATCCTGTTTTCAGTGGCCAGTGTTTCGCAGGCTACCCGGGAATGGGGGTCCCGGCTCAGCCAGGCGTCCAGAATGGCGTCCGAGATTTGGTCGCAAACCTTGTCCGGATGTCCTTCCGAGACCGATTCCGAGGTGAAAACATACTCGTTCCGGTCGCAGGGTTTGTTTGCGTGTAATGCTGTCATTTTATTCTCCTGTAATGTTTGTCTGTCGTTTCTGCCCTCAATTGGCCCGGACAAAAAAAATCCGGCCGCTAAAGCCGGATGCAAACTACCCGCACTTTAGCACATTTTGAAGCGGAGCAAAGGGCAAATCACCGCTTGTTTGAAGCGTTGCAGCCGGCAACGCAACGAACAGGCATATTTTCTGCGCGGCACCAAATCAGTCAAGGGAAATATCCGCCCCAGCCCTCAAGCTGGCTAATGGCCTTTGTTCTTTACCCCTGCCAATCAAAGAAAACTCTCTTTGGGACAGGGCAGGTTAAGCCGAAGGTTGTTTCCGCCTTCCGGCGTGTGGCCTGGCAGGAAAAGTGATGTAGTTTGGTCCTTAAGGCCCTTTATAGGGTTTCGGTCGCGCCTCCCGTATGATGCCCGCATTTGATGCGAGAATCTCGCGGGAGGCGTGGGAGGGGGATGGAAGAAGGCGCTCAGGGCCTGGCTGGCAGGATCTTGTGGCGGTCAGGCGTTTTATAGCTCTCATACAAATCAAACTCTCTTTCAGATCAAGTGGGTAATCCGGTTGTTCGAGCCCGTAGGGCGCCATAACGATAGCGAGGGAGCGTAAGCCCCTCGTACAAGGGGATAAACAAGACGGAAAGCCCCTTGCGGGTGAAAGAATGCAATCCCCGCGGCTCTGTGGTCCTCCGGGCTCGCCCACCCGGTTTGAAAGTGAGGCAACTCTCTGAGGCAGTTGAACATCCCGGGACCGCCAATGCCCCTATTTCATCAAAAGCATTTTACGGGTTTTTGATGTCTTTCCGGATTGAAGGCGGATGAAGTACACCCCTGAGGATGCCTGCCTGTTGAGCTTGTCTTTGCCATCCCACACAACTTGATGGAGTCCTGAAGGTTTGAGCCCTTCCACCAAGATCCTCACCAACTGACCCTTCAGGTTATAAACCGAAAGGGTGATCTCTGAAGCCTCGGGGAGTATGTAGGAGATTGTTGTACTGGGGTTGAAAGGATTGGGGTAGTTTTGCATCAGCACAAACCGATCAGGAACAGGAAGCACCGGATCGTCAATGGCAACCCAGGGCTCGGAGCCGAATTCATAGCAGCCCAAATCTATCCTGCCATCCCAGATGCGCCAGTTTCCTGCCAAGTCATAGGGCAATAAACTCAATCCCGCGGCATCGGGAGTGCCGGCATTAATGCAGGGAGAGCCTGGCGCAAGGCGAAGATAATCCCCGCTGCCGGCACTGGTACCAGCGAACAGCAGACCCTCACTAAGGTTGTGTTCCCCATAGTGTAAGCTATTGTAAGTTGATGTATTGTTAATACTAACTTCGCCACCGCGAATGTAACTGTAGTCCACATCCAGATTACACGCGGATTGAAACTGCGAAGGTGCATACATTACGATTTCGTGCTCTGCGTCGGGATTGCAAAATATATTATTTCGCATGCTTACATCACCTATCAAGCCTACTGCTGCATCAGAGCCATAATTGTCATAGAATGTGCAGTTTGAGATTTCTACGTTGCTGTAGTCGTTACTACCAAACAATATCGCACGGTCTTCGTTGGTTTTGATGTTGTCAAAAAGGCAATTGCTCACTCTGACATTCACTTCCTCAGTACCCCATGGATTCCACAAAGAGATACAAAAGGTATCTTGGTCGTTTTGCACACTAATGTTGCTAACTTCATTGTTCTCAAAAGTAAACGAATCTTCAACCGAGAAGCTTATTACGGCAAGACCTGTGAAAATAGGGTCATCGGATACATAAGTGGAATGAATATTGGTAAAGGTCGAATTGCTGATCTTTGAATCATGGACCCAATTAGATTCTACAGCTACTTCTGGGGTTGTGATATTCTTGATGACCAGTTTATTGATTTCAACGTTTTTTGGTATATCCATGAAAAAAGCACCATACTTACTAGATTGGATATCTGATATCACGATATCATTCAGATGCAAATATTCTATATATGATAGGTTCAGGTATGGAATTCTGTTGCTGGGGACATTTTCTGTCATAGTGAATCCGCTAATCGTGTTGTGTCTGGCTTTGAAGGAATGGATAAAGCTCGGTATCCCTAACATGCAAACCGATGATGATGTCAACGTAACCAATTCCGATCCTGCTCCGATGAGATTGGTGTGCGACTTGATCGGGATGGGGTATAGCTGTTCACCTTCACCCTCATCATACACACCCGGCAGTACATGAACAGTCTTTACGTCAAGGCTGTCGGAAGCTATCAGATGCATGGCTCTGGTAATGGTGCGCATTGGTTCATCCGGGCTGATACCGCTATTGTTATCATCCCCATTGGGGCTAACGTAAAAGTCGCGGTTTATTTCAGTGCGATGGGCTTGCTGTGCAATCACCGTATCATGGTACTGCTGCAGGCTGGATAGATTGTTATGTCTGCCGACATAGAAGGTTGAGGGCGGGTTGATGCTTGCCTTATTCAAGTAGATTGTTATATTGGCGGGGATGTCAACTACGGATATATCCACCGGGGCAACTCCATAGTTTTCATAAACGGAGCATCTGTTCACGGGATCAAAAACAATGCTGGGCACCACAGTGCTGGATCCTACAATAAGAATCCCCCCTCCGGATTCAAGGCCATAATTGTGGTGAACATTTAAGCCGCTCAAGTACAATGACGCATTTGTGCTACTAACGCCTACACCCATTCCGGCATGGTTTCCGTGGATGTTGCAGTTAACAAGAGAGATTGAGCTTCCTGTCATATAAGTATTGCTGATTAGCACCCCTCCCCCTTGAGTGAATTGACTATAAGTAAAATATCCGGTGCCATTGGTTAAGGTAAAGCCCCGTAAGCTGGCGTTTTGCTCGGCATTAAGAAAAGCAACACAAGGGCCGTTTCGGTTACCGTTAATTATGGTCCGGCTAATGTAAGTGCTGTCACCAGCTATGGCTTCCAGGCTGCATACGCTGATGGATTTGCCGATGTAATTGATATTCTCCACATATGTGCCGGGATGCACAAGCACCGTATCGCCATTATTGGCAGCTTCAATGGCTGCCTGGATAAGAGTGTAATTCCCCGTTCCGTCCTGCTTCACGGTTATTGTGGTAGCCAACACGATACAAGGCAGTATAACCACCAGGATCAGCAAAAGAATACGCATCTTTTTCTTCCTTTGTTTATTCTACCGGGTAAGGCGGTAAGGGTTTTCGCTGTCTCAAGAAAGGTGTAGAAAGCGCCATCATAGCTGCCGCTCTATCTCAGGTAAAAGATATAGCTATCGTTTCCCCTGACCGAATCCGTAACAGAGCCTTGGACATTGTTTGAAGTCATACATCCATATTCCTTACTGATAACTTGGCTGAACTAAGCATTCCATACCTAAAACCCACTTTGCCTCCAAAGGAAATTCTGTAAAGCAAAAAATGTTAAGCCTCTCTTTCTGAAATCATCCCTCTGACCTTATTTAATAGAACAGTTCCGTTATACACTTTCAGCATGACCAAACTACGGATTGCGGATCGGGGAAATTCTGGATTCGAGTGAAAGGTTTCGCGAAGGTTCAGCCAATAAAAAAGCGGCCTGCCGGAAATCCGGGCCGAGATATTCTTGGCAAGCCGCTGAAGATGTGGTACATCTCGGGGGATTCGAACCCCCGACCCACTGATTAAGAGTCAGTTGCTCTACCAACTGAGCTAGAGATGCACATGGTTGTGTCATTTTTTTTCTTACCCTCAGGCTGTCAAGCTAAATGCCTCAAACCATCGCCAGATCCCTTTGCCAGGGTCGCCGCACTCGATGTGACACAGCCGGACGAAATCCAGCCAGGGTGACGTTCATGTGACCCAACGCCTTTGATTTTGGCACACTTAGCCTCGATCATGTCCAGCATAAGCGCACTGTTTATCCGCTCTTTATGTGATCCGTGCCTGTCGAAAACTTTCCCCCGCCTTGTCGCAAGCGGCTTGACAAAAACGCATCTACCACAGATTGGTATTGGTGTTATATTGATAATGGTAAGATTTGCCCTGAAGGAAAGACATGAAAGAGGAAATAGAGTTAAGAATAGTCAAAGAGGCCGATCCGGCCGAGATTTTGGCCCTCTACCGCCATCCTGGCTGGTGGCAGACGGACGATAACCCCCAATATCTAACCATGGTGCAAGGGATTGTGGCCAACAGCTTTTGTTTCGTGACCGCCCGTTTGAACGGAAAGCTGGTCGGCATGGGCCGCGCCATCAGCGACGGCTGCAGCGATGCTTACATCCAGGACGTGGTGGTTTACAGCGAATTCCGCGGACAGGGCATTGGCGGCAGAATCGTGGCCAAGCTGGTCGAATTCCTCCGTGCCAAGGGCATCCAGTGGATCGGTCTGATTTCCGAACCCGGCCACGAGGATTTCTACGAACGGCTGGGTTTTGCCCGGATGCAGGATTACACGCCCATGCTGCTTAAAATGGAGTGAGGAGCATTTGGATCTGCCTGAACTGAAAACACTTACCACCGTCGATGTGCCCTTGCTGCGCCAGTATCTTGACCGCTGGCCGCGCCAGAACTGCGATTACGCGGTGGTCAACCTGCTCGCCTGGGGCAAGATTTACGACAACCAATTCACCCTCTGGCGCGACCATTTGGTGCTTTACAGCCCCAAACACGCCTATCTTTTCTTCCCCGTGGGGCCCGGCCTTGCCTCTTCCGACTTGCGTGAACTGCTGGACGCTTTCCGAGCCACAGACCCTGAAGCAAAACTCATCCTCATCCCGGAAAACTGGCCGCAGACCAATCCCGACCTGGAGAACTTCTTCACTCTCCAGGAAGACCGAGACTGGGCCGATTACGCCTATGCAGTGGAAAAACTGGTGAACCTCAGCGGCAAAAAAATGGCAAAGAAGAAAAACCTCGTATCCCAGTTCGCGCGCTCATATCCAGATTACCACGTGTTGCCAGTGACCCCGGAAAAACACGATGTTTTGCTGCGCTTCACTGAAAAGTGGAAACGCGAACGCAACGTTGACGGAGCCTATCTGAAAACGGAGTTCCAAGCCATCCAGAACACCCTGGCCATGTGGAACGAGCTGCCCGTGGACGGCATCATCATCTGCCACCATAACAAGATTTCAGCCTACTCTATTTTTTCACCTGTCAACCCGGACATGATCACCATCCACTTCGAGAAATACGACCCCGACATGAAAGGCAGCGCCCAACTCATCAACTGGGAAACAGCCCGCCACCTGAAGGGAAAATACACCTGGATTAACCGAGAACAGGACATGGGCCTGAAAGGCCTTCGCCAAGCCAAACTGACCTACCAGCCCGACTTCCTGGTGAAATTCATCTCCGGGATATAGTTTGTAACTTCTTTACTCCCAATCTATTCCTCCTTTACCCCATCCCATTTGCCCCTCACTTGCCTCCCGTTGAGTTCCCGTTTGGCAAGCGGGAACTCAGCGGGAAGTGAATGGGATGTGAGTGGGATGGGGCAAAGGAGGAATAGATTTCCAAGTCACGCGGAGCGGGGACGGAAAAGCAGGCTAAGCAGGTAGAGCAGGAATTCGAGGAGGACGATGTTGGCGCCGGTGGGCAGATTGAGCCACCAGGAGAGCGCGAAACCGCCCGTTGCGGCGAGAATGGCAATAAAGGCGCAGGCCACCACGGCGTGGTCGAGGCGTTTCACCAGATTGAAGGCTGTGGCGGCGGGCAGGATGAGCTGGGCGCTCACCAGGATGATGCCGGCCGCGCGCAGAGTTATCACGATATTTGCGGCCAGGAGGATCATGAAGAGGCGGTCCACCATCCGCACCGGCAGGCGGTAAAACGCGGCCAGGTCGGGATTGTAGGAAAGGTAAAAAAGCTCTTTGTAAAAGAAAGCGATGAAGCCGATATTCACCGTCATAAGGGTTCCCAACATCCAAAGATCCGCTGACGAGGCCAGCAGAACATTGCCGAAGAGATAGCTGGCCAGATCGAAGCTGTAACCGCGGCGGAGGGAAATCAGGATGATTCCCAGGGCCATGGAGACGCTGAGGAAAATGGTGATGGTGTTCGCTTCCTGAAGCTGGCGGCGCCGGGCCAGCCAGGTGATGGCCAGGGCCACGGCGATCACGAAGATGAGGGTGGTGAATTGCAGGTCCAGCCCCAGCAAGAGCGCCAGGGCAATCCCGGCAAAGGCGATGTGGGAAAGCGCTTCGCCCAGATAGGACACCCGGCGCAGGGTCACAAACGGCGAAAAGAGCGCCAGGCAAACCGAGGAGAGCAGCGCGGCGAACAGGGCGTGAACCAAAAATGAAAACATCAGTAGTGCTTTTCGATGATGCGAACTGTATCGCCGAAGGTTTTTTGGATGATTTCGGCGTTCACCAGATCGGTCTGGGTGTGGCAGTGGAGGCGGCGGTTGAGGCAAACCAGGAAGCTGCAGTATTCGGTGAGGGTGTGAAGGTCGTGGGAGATGGTGATAATGGTTTTTCCCGCCTCGTTGAGGTCCTTCAGGAGAGAAAAGAAGCTCTGAACGCCGGGCAGGTCCACAGAGGCCTCCGGCTCGTCCAGGATCAGGTAATCGCTGTCGGATACGAGCGCCCGGGCCAGGTAAACGCGTTGAAGCTCTCCGCCGGAGAGGCTTCCGATCTGCTTTTTCGCCAGGTTCCCGATTTTGGTTTTAGCCAAAGCCTGCCGCGCCCGGTCCTTGTGGGAAGCTCGGAATCTTTTCCCCACCCCCAGTTCGCCAGCCAAACCCAGCAGAACGAGGTCGAGGGCGGTGGCGGGAAATTTCCGGTCAAATTCCTCATGCTGGGGCAGATAGCCCAGGGGGTGGGCTTTAAGCCACTCCAGATGCGGCTGGCCGTCAATTTCGATGGAGCCGCTCTGCAAGGGTAAAAGGCCGAGGATGAGCTTGACCAGGGTGGATTTTCCCGCGCCATTGGGGCCGATGACGGCGACAAATTCGCCGTCAGCCAGTTCCAGGTTGATGTCCTCGAGGACGGGAATGCCGCCGTAGCTGTGGGAAAGCCCTGAAATACTGATCACGGCAGGGATTCGGTCTGCCAGGCCTGCTTCATCCGCTCCCAGTTCTCGCTGATAAGGTCAGGCAGCGTTTGAGCCTGGATACTGAAGCCCAAGGGATCAAGTTCGATCACGCGAAGGTTGAATTCCCGGGCCAAAACATCAGCGGACTTTCTATCCATCTGGGGTTCCACGCAAATCGCCTTAACTCCGTGAGCGCGGATCAACTCACCCAGCCGGGTCAGTTCACGGGGTGTTGGTTCACGGCCGGGAGAGCTTTGCACACTGCCCAGGTCATCGATGCCGTAAGTCGCGCTGAAATAGTGAAAACTGTCGTGAAAGCTGATCAGCGGAGTTGGGCCGAGAGCTTCCCGTTCGCGGCTGATTCTCTCGTCCAGAGCGGCCATACGGGCCACCAGGTCCAGGGCGCGGTTGGCGATTTCCTCGCCGCGCTCGGGGAACATCTTTTGCAGGCGTTCGCTGAGGCGCAGGGTGAGTTTTTCCATCAGCAGCGGCGAAAGCCAGATGTGGGGATTTCCGTTTTCGGGAACCACGCCTTTCAGCAATTCCTCCGCCCGGAGGTGGGTGTCACCCAGCGCAGTGAAAGCCTTTTCAAGATCGGTTTCCAGGCCCAGTCCGTTGGAAAAGGCCAGCCTGGCTTCACGTAAAGCCCTGATGTCCCGGGGACCGGGACTGAAGGTGTGGGGAGACGCGTTGGCCGGAATGAGGCAGCGAACCTCAAATTCCGGCCCAAGCAGGTCAGCCAGCAGAAGTTCGTAGGGCCGGATGCTCGCCATCACCAGCGGATGTTGGTTTTCAGCGGCCTTTTTACAGCCGAAAAGGGCCAGCATCAGCAAGGCCAGCAGGGTAATGCGTTTCATTCCATTTCACGCAAAAGCTGGGTGAGCAGGCGCACGCCGACTCCGGTGGCGCCGTAGGAATTGATCCCGCTTTCCTTGTCTTTATGGGCTGTGCCTGCGATGTCAATGTGCAGCCAGGGTTTGCCGTCCACAAATTCGCGGATGAAGAGCCCGGCTGTGATCGTTCCGGCCATAGGGCCACTGCTGTTCTTGAGGTCGGCGACCTCGCTCTTTATAAGGTCCAGATAGGGTTCGTGGGTGGGCAGTTGCCAGATCATTTCGCCGGTGAAGTCAGAGGCGAGCCGCAGCTTCCCCAGCATCTTTTCGTTGTTGGTCAGCACCGCGGAAATCTGGTTGCCCAAGGCGCCGACAGCCGCTCCGGTAAGGGTGGCAATGTCAATAACTTGGCTAACGTGTTCGCGGCTGATGGCATAGTGGATGGCGTCGATCAGGGTGAGGCGCCCTTCCGCGTCCGTGTTGATCACTTCGATAGTTTTGCCGCTCATGCTGCGGATGATGTCGCCGGCATGGTAGGCCGTGCCGGAGACCATGTTTTCACAGGCGGCGATCACGCCCAGCACGTTCACCTTGAGCTTGAGGGTGGCGATGGCGGCGAAGGTGCCGATCACTGCTGCGGCGCCGGCCATGTCGCTCTTCATATTCACCATGCCCTGGGGTGTTTTGATGCAGTAGCCGCCGCTGTCGTAAGTGAGCCCTTTACCGATGAGGCCGATGGTTTTGGCTTTGGGTTCTGGGTTGCCGTTCCAGGACATCAGAATCAGCCTCGGTTCCTGCTTCGAACCTTTGCCCACGGCCATAAGGGCCTCCATTTTCAGGCGTTTCAGCTTGTCCTGCCCGAAAACCTCGATGGAAAAGCCGTATTTAAGGGCCGCTTTCTTGGCGATTTCGGCCAGGGAATCGGGATAAATAACGTTGGCGGGCTCGTTCACCAGGTCGCGGGCCATGTTAGTTGATTCCGCGAAGATGCGTCCTTCCAGGATGCCGCGGTTGATGTGACGGGTTGTTTTGGGATTCACGGCCAGATGCACCGCTTTCAGGCTGTGGCCCTTGCTTTCGCTGAGATATTTGTCGAACTTGTAAGCTGTCAGTAGCGCGGTTTCAGCTAGGATATGGCCGAAATTCACCTCACCCACGGGATTACTGAAGCCCGGGTAGAGAAAGGCCTCGCGAGCGCCGATTTTGAGGGCGGCCCGGATACAGAAGGCGAAAAGTTCGCGCAACCTGGCGCAGTCGAGGTCCTGGGTATTGCCCACGCCGCAAAGGATTATGTTGCTGCGGTGGCGGGCGTGCACCAGGGGAAAGCTCTTCAGGTTTTTGTAGCTGAAAGTGAATTCATCCTGCTTGATGATGATGCCCACGGCATTCTTGATGTGTTCGGGCAAATACTCAATGTTCTGGAAATCACCTTTGTCGCCGTGCATGATGATCACTGTGTCCATATGCTCCGCCGGTTTGCGCAGCAGGTCGATCTTCATTGTTATCTCCTATTTATGTTTGATGTTAAAAGTCTTCGCTGAGGCTGATGTAGAAGGTGGGCTTGGAGTTGGTTTCCAGGTCTGTGAGCCAGGTAACGTCCAAAGCCAGGATAACATAGCCCAGGTCCAGGCGCGGACCGAAGCCGTAGCCAAGCTTGAGGTCCTTCAGCTTGCTGCCGTCAAAAGGCTGGAAGTTGTCAAAATCGTCAAACACCGTGCCCAGTTCTGCGAAAATGCTGCCCCGGATGTTGGGGATGGTCAGGGGCAGGGGAAAGGCCATATCTATGTATTCGAAGAAAGGAAAGCGGAGTTCGGCCGTCAACACCGCCTTTTTGGAGCCGCTCAGGTTGTCCCCGTAAGCCCGGATGCCGTAATATCCGCCCAGGGAAAAGCGCTGGTGATTCGGCCCCGTGCTGATTCCGGCGATACCTCTGAGGGCAATGGAATAGCGCTTGCTGAAGAGGGTGTAGCTGCGCCAGTCCAGATAGTTGGTCACATAGTCGATCTTGCCGTCGTTGATGGTGGTGTTCAGGTCGTAATAGAGCCGCCAGCCAAGCAAAGGGCCTGTGGAACCGTAGAGGGCGTTGTCGTGCACCAGTCTGAAACCGGGTGAATAAACGAGGTCGAGGTCGCTGGCCAGTTCCACTTCGAGGCTGTCGCCAAGCTGGTAGAGGTAGCTGCCGCGCTGGTAAACCATTTGGTCGAATTCCAATCTCAAAAATCGGCTGAAAGGATAGCGCAGCAGAAAGTAGCCGCCGCTCTGGCGTTCCCGGTAGCGGAACCAGATGTCGTTGTTGGGTCCCGGCACGACCTCTCTGAAAAAATACTCATCGTTGAGGTTAAAGACGCCGATGCCATAATCCATCCGCTGCCTCAGATAGAGATAGGTGAGCGCGAGGTTTGATTCCTCCAGCTTTCCGGACACTCCGGCGTTGATGCCGATGCCGTGGTCGCCCATCATATCGCTCATGCTCAGTTCCACATAGCCAATGGTACCCACCGTGGGCGAATAGGCCAGGCCGCCCCAGAGGCTGTCCAGGGAAAACCTTGCCCGGTATGGCTTTACCACTGGTGGGTTGTCCTTAGTTTGGGGACGGTCATCGTAGCTGAAGTCCCGCTGCAGCAGCAGAGAGTCCTCGGCGGTGTATTCGAAAGTGGGGAATTCAGTTAGGAAAGGGTCCCTGGTGGCGAAACCGGCGGCGGGATTGACCCGGCGGGGCTTCACCGCTTCTCGTTTGCCGTAGCGGTCCAATTCGCCCAGGTCGATGCCAGCCAGCAGACTGTCTTCCAGCGCCACGGTCCGGGGTGCTGGATAGGCGGAGAAACGAAGCGTATCCAAGCTTCTATCCTTGAAATAGATATCCCAGGCGCCGTCGAAATAGTTGGCCAGCAACAGATGGCGGCTGTCGGGGGAAAGGTCAGCGGAATAGACTCCGGAGAGAACGCTCGTCACCTTTGCCCTGCCTCCGCCCTTCAGGTCCAGCGCGAAGATATTGCTCACGCCGCCATCGGAGTTGATATAGTAAAGGTTTTGGCCTTTGGCGTCCACCTGGGGGAAGCTGCAGTCTTTCTTTTCAAAGGTGTGTTGGGTCAGTTCTCCATCGGCAAGGTTCAAACTGAAGATGTCCCGGTTGAGATTGGCAAAGAGGCCACGGCGCTTGGTTTCCGGATCGCGGCTGCGTTCCGAGGCGAAGACCACGCTCTGCCCGTCCGGGGTGAAGCGGGGCTGGAGGTCGTTGTAGAGGTCATTGGTGATGCGTGTGAGGTTTTCGCTCTCCAGATCCATCAGAAAAAGGTCACAGCGCATCCCCTGCTGTCCGGCGAAAACCAGGCTGCGGCCGTCCGGAGCCACGTCCAGTTCATAGATGGCGCTCATCCCGGCGGGGGCGATGGAGCGCACAATCTTGCGTCTGTCAACGTCCAGGATGTGGATACGGTCGCCATTGGCGGTTTTGGCGGCAAAGGCCACGCGGCGGTTGTCCGGGAACCAGCTCAGGTTGGAGCGGAAGTAGTGAAATTCCTCTATTTTCCCTGTGGCTTCGCCTTTAAGGATTCGGCGCGGCTCGCTCAGGCCGTGGAGGCTGCCCATCCAAACGCTGTAGCGAGATTCGGCGCTGCTGAACCAGACATAGCGGCTGCCATCAGGCGAAAAGCGGGGCATCAGGTTGAAATAAGCGCCCTTTTTCTTGCTGTCGCTGCGTTTTTCCAAGTTCTCCACAGGGATGCCCTGGCTTTCCACCAGGGGGTAAAAATCACGTTTGAGCTGGTAGCGCCAGCGGGATTCAAGGTCTTCGAACTCCAGGCCAAAAACCTTCTTGGTGGCGTTGTCCAGACCGTTTGAAGAGCGCAAGGTGTAATAATATTCCGTCACCTTGTCTTTGCCATAGCTCCTGGCGAGGTAGGCTAGAAAGCTTTCCCCCAGCCGGTAGGCGTAGTATCCGCCCAGGTTTTGCAGAGGGGGCAGCTTGTCGTTCACCACCATGTCCAGGATGAACATGTTGTTGTAATCGCTCTCTCCGCCGATGGAGAGGTATTCCGGCAAACCTTCCGAAAACCAGAAGGGAAAAGAGGTGGGGCGCATGGACCTGAGCGCGTTAGCGACCCCGTCTTCCAAGGCGTTGGTGTAAGCGTGGGTAAGCTCGTGGGCCAGCAGTTCCTCCAGGTCGGAATAGCTTCCGTCGAAAGGTATTGCCACCCGGTTGCGCAGGCTTTCGGTGAAGCCGCCAACCCCTTCCGTGAGCAGGGGATAGATGATGTTTGTGCTTTGAAAATTTGTCTTGCTGCTGTAGAACATCACCGGGATGCGGGAACCGATGGGAAAAGTGAGCTGGTCCTTCAGCGTGTAGTAGGTCTCCTCCGCCATCAGTGCCACCACCCGGCCGAATTCATCTTCGCCCCGGGGATAATAGATGTCGAAGTGCATGGTCTGCAGGGTGGACCACTCCTCGGGGACAAGGTTGACCTTGTTTTGCCCGAAGTAATAGGCGGGGGAGGCTCCCGCCGCCAGCAGCAGCAAGAGCAGGAGAATGTATCTCAGTTTCATCGGCATCCTTAGAATATGCTGAATTTAAGGTATTTCCTGGGGTTGGCACGAACGTCCGCCACTAGCGAATCCAGACTGGCCACTGAGCTTTGGAACTGGCGGTAAAGGCCGTCGTCGCGCAGCAGCTTTCCGGCCGTGCCCTGTCCGCTGTTCAGGGTGTGCAAAGTCGCGTCCAGCCTGCCCGACAGGATTTTCAGACTGTCCAGGGCGGAGTTTACCCTGGCCATGGCTTCCGGCGCCTTGCCGAGAGCGCCTTCCAAATCGGCTGAACTGACCTGGACAACATTCCGCACCTCGCCGGTGAGCCTTTCGATTTGCCCCAACGCGGCTTCCAAATCGCCTTTGGCCTCCAAAGCCAGCCTGTCCACCGACGTCGCCGCTTGCTGGGCATTGTCGAGCACCAGGTTCGATTTGCCGATCAATCCGTCTTCCCCACGCAGACTGGCAAAAAGGGTTTTTATCTCTTCAATGGCCAAAGTGGCTTCACCGATGACGCCCATTATCCCCTGGGGTGAATCACCCTCGAGAACCTGCTTGGTGTTCAAAAGGCCCGGTCCCTCTCCTGGAGCGATGTTGAGCAGGGTGCCCCCCATCAGGCTGCTGTCTGAAATCAGGAAGCGGGAGCCCTCTTTGAGGCGGATGTCGCTGTTTATCCGCGCCGTCACCAGAATATCCCGGTCCCGCGCCTCTATCTTTTTCACCCGGCCCACTTCCATGCCCCTGAAAGTCACCTGGTCCCCTACCTCCAGGCCCATCACCTCGTCAAAGCTGATGCGCAGGTCCATCTGGGCGCGGGTCGAGATGCGGTTGCTCAACCACAGGTAGCAGAACAACAGAATAGCCAGGGTTAGAATTGTGAAGAGGCCCACCTTGAGCTGGGTTTTGCGGATGTTCGGATAGAATCTTGTCACGGCCCTTCCTCAGGTTTTCAGTTCTTTCTTCTCGGCGGCCGGAAAGAGGATGTTGTTCAGGATCAGCCTGTATCCGGGCGAGTTTTTATGAAGGTCCAGGATGGTTTCGGGATCGCCGACCTTGTGCTGGTAATCCTCGGGATCGTGTCCGCCGTAAAAGGTGAAGGTGCCTTTGCCGATGTTGCCGTGGATGTATTTAACCTCATTCTGGCCCGGCACCTCGGCCAGGATGATCACGCTTTTCTTCACCTTGTCCTTGAAAAAGGAGGTGGTTTGCCCCAGAAAGCCGTCGATAACGTTCACGTGGCACTGGGTGAGCATGGTGGGCACGGGATCGTATTTGGCTGAAAAATCGAATAGTTGGAAATAGTCCGCTTCCGCCCCGCGCAGCCGGGAATAGTCGCTGGCGTCGATATCGGAAAATTCGTATTCGAAAGGATTGGTCTTTAGCTTGAAGTTTTCGAAGGCGAAGCAGCGGCTGAAATCCAGCTTGCTTTGGTATTGGGGGTCGATTCCGTCGCCGTCGATGAGGCTGTCCACAATGTCCGTTCCGTAAGCCGCCATCGCGATGTCGAAGGTATCCGTGGCGGCACACATGGCGAAGAGGAATCCGCCATTCTCCACAAACTCGCGGATTTTTTGCGCCACCGCGTGCTTAAGCTGCCAAACCTTGGCGTAGCCGTGCCTCGCGGCCATTGCCTCGTTCACCTGGACGTCGTTTTGATACCAGGGCATGTGGCGGTAGGAACCGTAAAATTTGCCGAACTGCCCCGTGAAATCCTCATGATGCAGATGCAGCCAGTCATAATCCACCAGCTTGCCCTCCAGCACCTCATCGTCCCAGAAACGGTCATAATCGATTTCGGCGTAGTTCAGGGCCAGGGTCACCGCGTCGTCCCAAGGCAAGGCATTGGGCGGGATGTAGATGGCGATTTTCGGCTCTTTTTCCAGAACCAGTGCCTCCATGTTCGCATCCTGGATTTCGGCCATGATGGCGGCCACTTGGGCGGAGGATACCAGCTCGAAACGCACTCCGCGGATGTTGCAGAGCGCGGCCAGGCCTTCGGATTCCGGCATCAGGAAACTTCCGCCCCGGTAATTGAGTAGCCATTTCACCACATACTGCTCTTTAAGCGCTTCGAAGGCGACTCCGTAGGCTTTCAGGTGGTTGCTCTGGGTCTGGTCCATCGGCACCAGGATTTCAGCCCCCAACAGGGAGCACAGGGCAACCACCAAAATCAGCAAGTATCTTTTCACGCGGTTCCTCGTTCGGCGTCTCATCCCTTTGGTAAAGGGATTTTCACCCATTTTTCCATGTTAAATATCAAAACCCTCCCACGGGCATAAATCTGTCAAGCTAATTCTGCCAGAGCTTTGTCGCACTATAGCGTTCTGAGGATATGCTCCCCCAAGGTTGATGCCTGAACCAGAAAAGAGGCAGCCCCCAGCATAGACAACCACCATACCGCTTTTCTTTTCTCAACGGATTCAACTGATTTTGGGAGAAAAAGTTGGCGTAGAGCTCCTTGGTCATCCTGATTTCCGAACTCCAACAGAGCCTCGCAGAGGCAGCAGGACGATAGCGAGGGTGTGAAGTGGCCGGGAACCCGATGAAAGAATGAAGCGATGCTGTCTGGCCGTTAAGGCCCTTCATTGTGCTACGGATTCGCCTCCCGCACAATGCCCGTATTTGATTCGAGGATCTTGCGGGAGGTGTGGGAGGGGGATGGAATCGAGCGCTCAGGGCCTGCCTGACAGGATCTTGGGATGGGTAAGCATTTTAGCGCTCTTTTAGGCCAAGTGGGTGCAGGCGCTCAACCAGAAAGTGACTCTCCGGGCTTTACCAACCCGGCATGAATGGGAATAAAAAGTCCCGCGCCAAAAAAGCGCGGGACCAAGGTTAAGTTGGAATGGAATTCTACTTCAACAGAATGGCTTTGGCATAATATTCTTCGCCACCGGCTTGCATCCTAACGAAATAGACTCCCGAAGAGCAGAGCCGTCCGTCTGAACCAGTGCCGTTCCAATTCTGCCGATACACACCGGCTTCCTTGTTCTCGTTAACCAGGGTCTGGATGATTTGTCCGCGCATATTAACAATGTCGATCTTTACAGGCAGACTGGTTTTCACGCTGTAGCTGATAGTCAGGTCCGGATTGAAAGGATTGGGATAGAGGGAACTAATGCCAGTAGCAAGAGGAATCACAGGGGTGTATTCACCTTCGCCCGGGACAGTGATGGCAATGGGTCCGAAGAATGTGTTGGTGCCGTCCATATCCAGAGCTTCAAGCCAGTAGTAATAAGATTGCTCCGGCTGTATCACCGTGTCACTGTACATGTAGGAAACAGGCTGTGAGGTGTTGGTGGCTGGAATCAGGGTATTCTGGTCCTCCGCCTCGGCCAAAACGTCGCTGTTCCCGCGCAATATCCTGTAGCCGATCATATTCGACTCCGTCTGGGTAACCCACATCAGATTGACCGCGTCATTGGTGATGTTCATCGATGCGGTGAAAGTGGAAAGCTCGACGGGGAGGGGTGGGTCGTAATAGATGCAGTTTCCTACTTCAACGTTATTATAGTATGTCCAGTGATCGTCATAGAATGACTCTCCAATCATCTCATCAACCCATAAGCAAACCCATGCAATCTCGGAAGTATCCTGAATCACAAACTTGACATGAACAAGCTGGATAGGTTCAGCGGGCAAGACACCACCGTTTCCTTCATTTGAAATAAACTCAAGAGTGATGGCCAACAGAACCGGATCGCCACCATGACCCGCCGTGTCATTCAGATGTATCAAATAGAAGTCTACGCCTGGGTATGGACTGGTTGTGAGTTCACCAAGAGACACTGCTACATTATGGTGAGTATAGAGGTCTATCCCAAAAGCATCTGTGTTGTAATATAAATAGAGCAACCCGTCTCCGAATCTGGTGAGTCCTCCCTGTTCTTCAGGAGTTGCCTGGGCCATGATATCAAACTCAAAATAGTTGACACCACTGGATTCTGTAAAAGTGCCGTTAGCTAATGTGTACAGTATCGCGGCATCTCCAACAGATCCAAACTGAGCCATTAATACAATCGGTATAAAGACAATTATCAGGATAAGTAGTTGTTTCATGTCATCTCCTTATTTCATTGAACTTGTGATATTTTTCCGGAAGTTGTACGCCAATAGAAATTACAATCTGTGGCTCCAACATTCCCGTCCAAATTAAAATCAGCAATATAATACCCATACAACAAGCCAGTCTGAAGACGCCAATAGGCATTTGCGTCCACGAGTGACACTTGTCCGTCCTGATTTGCTTCTCCCGAACAGAGGGCAAGGACAGTAGGTTCTACCGTGTATACGCCATGGACATTGCCTCCCCAAACTGAATCAAGCAAAGTCAGGTCTCCCACTGTCGCGGTTTCCGGATCAGGGGAAAAGACAACTGGTTGGGCCGACATTACTTCGAGGTGGTTTCTATGCTGCACGACAATATAATACTCCATGCCTTCAGTGAAATCGAAAGCCAACTCCGGATTTCCATTAACGTCTACCACAGTGCCATCGTCGAGCAGAAAGCAGCTCTGCGGTTGTTCAAACGGGCCGGTGGAGGTAGCCCGAAGTTGGATGTAGATCCAGTCCACGATGTAATGGGGTGAGACGTCTGGAAAAGCTGTAAGAGTTAAGTTAGCATCATAGGGTGAAGTAAGTGGAATGTAACCATTGTCGCTCAGGACATGGGTCATGGTCCCGCCTCCGACATAGGGCCCTAGCAGAAACACCTTGAGACCTGTGTATATGTAGAGCGGGGGCTCGATCACGATGTTGCACAGGCCGTGGGGCAGTCCGTAGCTGATGGCGTGGTTTAGAGGGTCCCGTAAGATCACATCGGAAAGCAGAACATCCGTTCCTTCAGGACCTGTGGATTGATCCTTGGCTTTGAGGGTAACGTAAAAAAGCGTTCCCATACCGTAGGCTCCAGGTGTGTAGCCTAAAATGGAGCAGGTGGCGGTGTAGCCTCCGTTTTCCTCGATGATGAACCATTGGGTTTGGCCAACATCGCTGAGAAACTCGCCTTCCTCGAAAGCCTCGAGTCCGCTTACTTCCAGATAGGTGTCATCAAAGTCGAAATGCACTTGATAGCCACGCAGGGGCGTACCTTGCACCAAGCCCTCGATTTTAACGGCCACGCGCACCTCTTCATAGTAAAGAAGGTCATAATGCGGCAGGTCGATCCAGATGTGTGCGCCTTCCTGGATTACTATCTTGCCATGCTCCAGAGTGAAATCCTGAATGTTTTGGTTGAGTGGATCCCGCAGGATCACATCGGAGAGCAGCACATCCGTTCCTTCAGGACCTGTGGTCTGATCCAAGGCGTTCAGGGTTACGTAGAACAGGGTTCCCTCGCCGATGGCTCCAAGTGTGTAGCCCAAAATGGAGCAGGTGGCGGTGTAACCTCCGTTTTCCTCTATGATGAACCATTGGGTTGGGCCGACATCGCTGAGAAACTCACCTTCCTGGAATGCGTCCAGCCCTGTCACAGCCAGATAAATGTCATCAAAATCCAGATGGACCTGATAACCGCGTAGGGCGTCCCCGGCTTCCAAGCCTTCGATCTTCACAGCCAGGGTAGTGGTACCGTAGCAATACAACTCCTCCAGTGCTGGGTCAGTATAGATGCGCACTTGCCGGCGAACATGGATGACACCGTTTTCAATGCTGCCAGCGGTGATGGATTGGTTGAGCGGGTCACGCAGGATCACGTCAGAAAGTTCCACAGGGGTGCCCGATGGACCAGTGGACAGATCTTTGGAGCTTACATTAACATAAAACAGAGTACCGGACCCGATGGCTCCGGTAGTGTAGCCCAAAATGGAGCAGGTGGCGGTGTAACCTCCGTTTTCCTCTATGATGAACCATTGGGTCGGGCCAACAGCACTTAAGAATTCTCCTTCTTGGAAAGCCGTCACTCCAGACACTTCCAGATAGGTGTTATCAAAATCAAGATGAATCTGGTAACCACGCAAGGCTTCTCCCGTGGTCAGGCCTTCTATCTTCACAGCCAGGGTAGTTGATTCAGAATAGTATAGTTGTTCTTCAGGCGGATCGATATAGATGCGCACCTGTGCCCAGGCAAATTGGGTGAAAAACAAACCCAGCATCAGTACCAAAAAGATTTTGGCATATCTTAATAAAATCATTATGTACTCTCCTTTGACATTTATTACTGAGTCCCTGTAGCAGTTACCCGGAAGAATTTCTTGTCTTCTTCCACGGCTTGGCTCCAAGCAGACTCAGTCAGTCCAGAAGCCTCCAGCTGCCAATCATTAGCCAGGGGATCCACTGCCGAATAAACTGAATAGGTACAACCGGATACCTGATCCCATGATACAAATAAAACATTGCCAATTATTGTCAGTGCAATGTGTTGGGGCAGTATTGGAATTAGGCTGTTTTCAACATCCAGAGCGACCACGGGATCGAACAAGGTAGCGTTGTCATCCCAGTATTGCTGGTTAGACATCATGTTTTGCTGAAAACCGATCCCCGCTCTGTGTCCCGTGTCGAGAACCTTGAATTTTACATTGAAAAGCTGTTGTGGGGTGGTAGAAAGCAACCCGCCATTTCCTGCTGAATACAAATATTCAAAGGTAATCGCCAGACGGGTGCTGGTATTGTCGTTGATGATGAAGTAGTAAAACGCAAAGGGTTCCCTGTACACCAAGTCACCTTGAGTAACGACCACGTTGTTGTTTGTCCTGACACTAAAGCCAAAAACCTCAGGGTTATAATTCAGCAGGACTATCCCTGTTCCCAGCCTTCGATCGCTTTCCGCGCTGCTGGCCATAACGTCCAGGCTGAAATAGCTTTCCCCTTCCCATTCGACCAAGTCTGGGTTGGCAAAGGAAAACTCGATGTCGCCTCGATTGGTTGTGCCCTGCTGTGCGAAAAGCCGTCCGCAAGTGAGCATTGCCAGCAAAATAAAGAGTAGCAAGAATTCCAGGGTTTTAGGCTTCATACGTTCACCGAGAAGTGGGCACCATGCTAATCAAACCTGTATTGATCCGCCACATGGAATTTAGGTCACTGGGAGCGACAAATCCATCCAGGTCAAAATCTGCGGAGTAATAGCCACTCAGGCCAGTCTGGAGCCTCCAGTAGGAATTACAGTCGTTGGGATTAACCGCTCCGTCCTGGTTTGCGTCACCAGACGCCAGGGCTACAATCCCAGTCTCCACTTCTTTCACACCGCCGCCTCCATAAATACTGGTGATATCACTCAGATCCAAGATAGGCGGGGAGCCGCTGCTTCCAAAGTTGATTGCAGAACTGCTCATCGCAGCCAGATGGTTGCGGTGGCGGACAACAACATACCAAGGTTCGGGAGAGCTGTTCATCAGGATAAGGTAGGGCTTGTCAGGCAGGCGCAGCCAGCCGTCGGAACCCAGCCAAGCGGATTTGGACACTGTGGGCTGGCCATCATAGGTCGAACACAGTTCCAGCAAGCACCAGTCCACCACGTCCTCAGGGATGGAGTCTACCGTCACCGGATCCGCAGCGTATGGAGATGTAAGAGGGATGACGTCATTTTGCAGAGTGTGCATGGAGCCATTGCTGTAAGCCCCTTGCAGCCAGCATTTAGCTTTTAGATAGGCTGGGGAGGGCCCGATTATTACGTCGCCGTTGTTGGTGGTCACATCTGGGATGACGTGTCCACGCAAGTCATACAACTGGAAATTGTAGAATTCGAGGGTGGTGAAGCCTTCTTCAATAGCGGTGAAAGTTATATAGATCAAATCACCGGGTCCGAACACCGACGCTCCGCCCTGGAGGATTTGGCTCGAAATACGCACCCTGTCCGGTGCTTCTGGAGCGGCTATAAACCAGTACATTGGGAATCCGTCGAGCAAGCTGCCGCGGGCGGCTGAGACAAAAGTCACCTTGCTGGGGTCATAGGTAATCCAACTGGTGCTGCCTCGCACCTCTGTTACAGTATCCAGATGCACTGTGACCGTGAAGTTCTGCTGTATTTCGGCTGTCTGCGGATTGGGGGTGATGCTAACCACCTGTGCTCCCAAGCTTAAAGCCAAGCAGGACAGAAGAAGGGCCAACGCAAGTCTGAAATACATTTGTCTCGATCCTTAATAGTGGAGTCCGCCCTGCAGGGCGAACTCCGTTAATAAGTTTACTTGATAAGGATGCCTTTATTGGTTTTCACATAGTCTTGTGCTTCCATGCGGAAATAGTAGATTCCGGAGGAAACGGAGCGGTTGTTGCTGTCCTTGCCATCCCAGACCACGCGGTACGTCCCGGCGGCCTTGCTCTCATCAATCAAGGTGCGGATCAGCTGTCCACGTGAGTTGTAAACATTGATCCTCACGCTGCTGGCTTCCTTCAATCCGTATTGGATGGTGGTGCTGGGATTGAAGGGGTTGGGGAAGTTGCTGCCCAGATAGCTTTCCAACGGGATCACATTCACCAAGTCGTCATTGGCTGTGGTGCCATAGGTTATGGCGATGTCATGGTTGTCCCAGCTGCGGGCAATCATTGGCTGAAGCGTGATTTCAGTGTCGCTACCCACAACGTTGAAAACGAGGGTGGCAATGTTGCCGTCGCCTTCCAGGGCGTTCTGACCCAGGGTAGCACAGGAGACCTCCACCAGGCCTTCAGCATTGGTGTGCAGCAGCAGGCTGGCTTCCGGCCAGATGTTACCTTGCTCAATAGACACCAGTTGCAATCCGCTGCCGTAGGCGATGGGCATGTTCAGACCTTTCAGGAATCCATTGTTCCCACTCAGTTCCAGATTCACAACGATCTGGCCACCGTTGTTCTGCGTAGCCATCATCACCGTGATAGGATTGAGTTCCGGGAAATTCCTGTGATAATCTTCGTAATGTGTGTTGTAGTAGTTCATGGCGAACATCATCAGGTCTTCGATGTTGATCTTGTTGTCCGGTATGGGGCGGGAACGGCGGGCGTAATCTGTTGAGGGACCAACGTCGATCACGTTATTCCAGGCTTCGTTGCTGGAGTTGAAGCCCCAGACAGCACCCAACAAGCCGATATCGTCATCCATGACTTTTCCGTCTTCATTCACATCTCCGGGCCAGTAGGATATAGACTCACGGTGGAAGGGAGCGTCGGGCGCGGCGCTGATGTTGCTAGCCTCATCCACGGCGAAGAGGGTGATGTAATAATAACCACGCTCCATGCCAGTTAAGGTATAGGGGAAGGTTTCGGGAGGATCGATCTCGGCGAATTTCACCCAGCCGTTTTGTGGGCTGCCAAGTAGTGGATCTGGAGCAGCGAGACTCGGCTCGCTGTGGTCGTCATACTCCGGATAGTGGGTGTAGCCGGTTCCGGCATCACCGTAACTCAGGGTCCAGATCTGGATCTTCTTCGCGCCTTCAGGGTTAGTCCACATCAGGTCGATCGAGTTGTTCGCGTTGGGCGTGGTGCGGCAGGGATGCAGAAGAGCGGTGATCTCGTCTTCCCAAACCACAGGAGTGGGGGGTATGTTGTCGATCAGGATCCACTTGTCCAACGTGTCAAAGCACTCTATTGGTTGGTTATTCTCATCCCTCAGGGTAACCTCACCCAAAGGCAACTGGATGTTGCAGCCATCGGGCACGTTGTTGTAGTCTGCGGTACTGGTCGCGTCAAAGGTGAAGAGGGTGACATTCTCGCCGGTGACACTGCCGGCACCTAAAAAGGCACCAGTGACTACGTAAATCCATTCTGTATCTGTGCTCTGGTCGACCACATAAAGGGGGCTCGTAAAAGCCGATCCCATAACGAAGTTCGAGGGAGCTGTGGCAAAATCCGCCTTTGGGATGATGAGCATCACGTCGAAACCACGCAGGTTTCCAGCGTACGAAGCTTTCACGGAATAGGTCTGCTGCACGTTGTCTTGGATAACTTCCAGAGGCGCGTCCACATACAGAACGGTGCCGTTGCCGTAGATCGTCTGGTCCACAATGAAATAGGTAGGAGCGTACGTGTTGGTGGGGATCAGTGTATTTACGTCTGGATCAGCCCCAAAATTGTGCACATGGACGTAGTTATCTGTGAACTGATTGCCGGTGATAGTATAGCCGGTACCATCATCAAGCAAGATAGCGTACTCATTTCCAGTAAGTATATTGTTCGTGATCGTCGCTCCGGGAGATAACCACATGCCGTAGGGAATCCCGGTAATGGTGTTTTGGTTGGCAACCAGATCGGTTGACAGATTATCATAGATTCCGTAATCACATCCACCGCTAATCTGATTCGAAATATAGTCAACCCCGGTATTGTACTGGGAGTATATAGCCGTCTGGCTGTCTGTTATTATGTTCCCGGTCAACACCATGTCTACACAATTTGAGACTATCATTCCACTGGAGGTCCACCCACTTCCTGTGTAGTAAACACCGCTTACGTTGCAGTTGTTAACCGTGCCCGTGCAATCCCAGACCTGGATGCCGTTTTGGGCTGTCACTCCGGTTTGCCCTTCGCCGATTGTGGTTACGTAGTCCAGATTAACAGCCAGGTTTTGGCTTTCTGAGTTTCCGTTCAGTGCAACACCGGTTTTCTGGAAATTATCGACCAGCACCCTGTTCAGGTTGATCGTATAGTTTTCCAGAGGCGTATTATTGTACGCGTAGACTCCAACGCCATGCTGAGCGCCGCTGAATGGATCGTTCATTATGTTGATCACATCCACGTCTTCAAGGGTACCCCCGGCGTTCCAGAACGCGACCCCATTGAAGCGGTAGTTAGCGTTTCCTTTGTTGCCACCGTCCACAATAACGTTTTTGAGCGTGAATTCCTGTACTCCATCCACGAACACGACCGGCTTGTTGGCTGCTGAGGTTGTGAACGACAGAGGCAGGACATCCGGCGACTGGATCACCACAGGATCAGTCCCAGCACCACGAATGGTGAGGTTTTCGGTAGTGACGTGCAGTTGTTCCACGTAGGTTCCGGGCTGCACTTCAATAACATGGTTGGCTTCAGCCGCGTCGATTGCAGCCTGGATGGTTTCATAATAGGCACCGGTGGTCACATTCCTGATAGGGGTGAGTATCCCCCCGCTGAGGATAAGGTCCATAGACCCGGGCGTATAGTAGTATTTTAAGTTTGTGTCTACGTAGATTTCCGCGACAGGCTGTATGAAGTACTGTTGATAATACTCCAGAGGTGCAGAGAAGCTGCCGCTGCAAATACCGGTGACGGGGTCATAATTCATGACCATATTCTGCACCGGTTCGATGTAGAAGGTTGTCCACCACATGTAGCCAAGCGGATCATCACCTGTCGGAATCCTAAAGCCGAACAAGGTTACATCGTAGCCAACGCTGGGCTTTGTGATCCTTATCTCCTGGAACATCGGGGAACTTGGATTGGATGCGACAACTTGCACTTCATATCCAAGGTTGGCGGCGTAGCTTGGAAGCAAACCCTTTTTACAGAAAACAGTGTCATGGTTATAGACAGAATTATCGTAATCGTTTATGTCTCCTGACCAAGGAACGATTACTTCGACAGTGGCGGCATCCACAGTGGTCGGTACTACTCCGTTTGCCAGCATCTTGAAACTCGCTGTTTCCCTGTCCATTTCAAATTCGTCAAACCTGTATGTTTCCATTTCGATTGTTTGTCCGTTGAGCAGATAGGTATCAAACTGGCTCCAGGGGCCGGCTGTATTCCACCGTTTGCACCTTACCTGGCTGTTGGTGGATTGATAGGCTATAACTTCCCAGTAAAAATCCTTCTGATAATCCTGAGGCACTGTGTAGTTGACTGTGGCGTATCCACCGCTAAAATAGCCAGTTCCATACGTTGTATTAGCCCAACCACCACCGATTTTGGTATAAAAGCCCCAGAGATATGCTGTTGCTCCATCCTCGGAATTGGGCGCGTGGACGGTGAATGTATAGGTATGACCAGCCAGATATTTGTTTGATCCGAGCTCTGTCATTTCAGCATCTTCCCACCAGGGATCATAGGACACGTAACCCGAAACTTTAGTGCCCAGTCCATCAGGATTGTCAGCTTGAGGATCAGGATTGATGGAATCATCATCCAGAGGGCCGCTGGCATCTCCCCACCAGTTCTCTTTGGCATCAAGTACAGCAGCTGTAGTGGAATACTGATTATCAACGCCGATAGCACAATCTGTTATAGAGTTATTCCTAAGGGTGTTTCCACTTGGGCCGGGAATACCTGGTTGACCCCAGGAGTAGCTTTGCCAGATTCCTCTGTACACACCACTTATGGTATTATTGTTAATATCAGCATTGAACACGTTCCCGAGTATCCTGATTCCGCGGGCTGAAGTCGAGGGTAATCCTGATGCTCCGGTTAACGTGTTATTTGCGATAACAGGATTGTAGAATCCTCCGTTATCCCCATCTGCTTCCAGTTGGATGCCTTTTCCGGTTGCAGATAAATTTGATATGTTGTTATAGGATATCTCCACATCGGTGTATTTTCCGCCGAGATACTGATTATAATGCCCACCATACGGGGCGGCCATACCAATTCCTGTGCCGGTTGTGATAGTATTGTGATGAATATACTGTCTGGCCGTGATCTCATACATTTCGGGAGCTTCACTTCCAGATTTCTCGGTCATGAACCAGATTGCAGGAAATGGTGCACATTCACTTATAGTATTATAAGATATCTCGCTCGCACCCCTGTGACGTTCCAGCCCAACAGGATTGTCATAACAATGGCTAATGTTGTTGTGATGGAAGAACAGGTCGGATGCACAATTACTGCTCCAAAAGCCGAAACCGAAATCTGTATAGACCCCAGTGGCGCTGTCGTATCCACCAATAATGACATTGTTGGATATCTCTACCATTGCTCCGGTAGATCCACTGCCAAGCGCTACCTTGGTTGTTCCAATTTCTTCAGTGGTCGAGTTCCTGATGGTAAAACCATCGAGTTTCACATTCCCAGAAGTGGTGTTTATCCTCACCACGAAACTCGCAGTATCGGATACCGGGTCTATGATCGTGTTGGCAGTTCCAGCCCCCAAAACACTTACGCCTTTATTGATTGTAACCGTTTCGTTGTAGGTTCCTTCGGCTACTTGGATCACGTCACCGGGGGTGGCGGCATCTATTGCAGCCTGTATAGTGGGGAAAATCGCTGGAACCGCGAGCGCAGTTCCGGAATTCACCACCACGTATTTGTCAAAAGTATTGGCAGGAGGAAGAGCATTTTGGATCCTGTCCAGCCCAATGCTGGGATTCGAAGTCTGAGCTGTCATTGTAACGGGATATGAGCCGTTGAAGGTGTTCCCTGTAATAGTATAATCACCGGGACCCCTCATTCTGAGTGCTTCCGCGTATCTTGTGGTCGATCCGCTGAACGTATTGCCGGCGATAATATTGTTAGTTCCGGCAAATTCCAGTGAGGCTAATGTGTTGCCCTGTGGGGTGGGATCAATCGGATTTCCGTTGTTGTCGGTGATGCTCATACCACCGCATATCCCGGAGAGGATGTTGTTTGTGAAAGTGAAGCTCTGAGTGTTCGTTGTACCAGCTCCTCCACCGAAAACCACCAGTTGGCGTGGCACATTTGGCAAGCTGTATTGAGCTCCAAAACCAACTCCACCCGGATTATCCCCGACGAAGGTCTTGCCGGTGATCTCATTGCCATTTATCACTATATTGGTGTTTGCAGCGTTATATTCACCCATCAGGGCGGCGTCGCCTCTGGCTTCGATGATGTTGCCCTCAATCGAGATATTGGTCTGCGCGCCGGTCAGGTAGATGGCGGCAAATTCAACACCAGGAGGGCCATCGATTCCTTTAACGGTGAAGCCGTGGCCGATCGTGCCAATAACCACGCCATTCCTTCCACTTGTCAGATTGATTGTACCAGTACCTCCTCCTGAGTTCAAGCCATCAATTATAGTTGTGGCCGCTCCGTTGACGGAAGTTAGGCTGATGTTTTTATTGACTTTAACATTTTCCGCGTAGGTACCGTCTTGCACTTGAATCTGGTCGCCATCAACTGCGGCATTGATCGCACTTTGAATAGTAGTGTACGTTTGACCAATACCAACAACCAATGTGTTCTGAGCCCACATACTCGATATTCCCAACAATGCCGTCAGGAATAAAACCCAAAACAAAGTTCGTTTCATTTGTTTCTCCTCATAAACGTTTGCCTTTTTTGCCGTCCGCCTTAACGAACAGCCTACATGGACGTAAACACAGGTTCCGTCCTCTTTACACTCTTTTATCCGATCTTAAGACAGCGCACAGTCCGAAAGAGTGGCAAACGATTCACAGGAGATAGCCAGCATTCCCTTTTTCAGCTCAATTAGACTACAGCCACACAACTATGCATTATTCATCTTAATCACTAACTAATCCATTGACAGCAAGATAACAATGTGGTGCATCGATAATGGCATCCCTTTTTGCTGTCAAGGATTATTTTGGATCATATTCAAACTGAGTGGGAGCCATTGCCGTCATTCCCGCGCCGGGAAAGAAGCGATGCCATCTGGCCGTTAAGGCTCTGTACTGGTCCCCAAGTTCGCCTCCCGTATGATGCCCGTATTTAATGCGAGGATCATTCGGGAGGCGTAGGAGTGGGATGGGATCGAGCGCTCAGGGCGTGACTGGCAGGACATTGCTATGGGTAAGCAGGTATTGCTTTCTTTTAGACTAAGTGGCTGCGGGCGCTCAATCAGAAAGTGACTCTCCGGGCTTTACCAACCAAGCATGAAAGAGAGCCAAAAAGGGAAAAGGTAGGTGATAGAAATGAAGGCTCACTTTCAAACCGAGTGGGTAATCCGGTTAATCAAGCCCGTAGGGCGGCAGACATTACCAACCCGGAAGGTCGACGTTCCCGTCGACCAAAAGCCGCAGGGCTTTGCGGGAAAGAGAAAGGGTCACTGCACCGGAGCGAGGTTGACGGGGATGTCAACCTTCCATGCTCCACCATAATCGACAAGGTGTAGGCTACCGTCCAGCCTTTGCCAAGCTGTTTAGGGGAGCAGTTTCAGCGCTTCGCGGGCCTCTTTTTCGGAGGCAGGGTCGTTTCCGGTCTCCAGGCATTTTTGCAGCCAGGAACGGGCAGAGGGATAGTCTTCCAGAGCAAGGTAGATGGCTCCAATGTGCCAGGCGATTTCCGCGGGGAGGTCAGCCTGTTGTTGGGGCAGCACCATCAGGAGAAGGGCTTCCTCAAATTCGCCCGTGAGGTAATGATACCAGGCCAGGCTGTCCAGGAAGTAGATGTTGTCGGGCTCGAAAACGAGAGCGTGGCGGATGAATCCTGCCGCCTGTTCAGGGTCCTCGCCCCTCATCAGCATCCCGTATCCCATGTCGTTGCAGTAGGAAGGGTTGTCGGGCCAGTCCTTCAGGGCGGCGCGCAGGGTTTGCAGATAGAGTTCCTGGTTATTTTTGAGCTGATAATAGCCGAGCAGGAAGGAATAGTCAGCCTCGCAAAGAGTGTGGCTTTCGCCCAGGCTGAGAATAAGCCGGTGCTTGGCATCCGCCAGACCGGTGAAGTAGCTGTCGCGAATGGTTTGGACGAAGGCTGTAAGATAAGCGGCGGCCGGCCCCGGAGGAAAACGGCAGTCCAGTTCTGCCTGGAGGGCGGGCCAGGCCTCGGGGTCCTCCAGTTCCCAGCTTTCGGGAGGGCGGGAGCTGAGTCCGCAAACATAGTAGCTGACGATGTCATCGAAATATCCGCTTTCCGTCAGCAGCGCTACCCTTTCCGGAGCAACCTTCACCTCCGGCCGGAGCAGTGCCTGGGCGATGAGCATTGCGTAAAGGTCCTGTTTGTCTTTGTCCGGAGCGGAAAGAGTGTCCACAACGGCGGCTATCGCGTCCATGATACCGGCCTTTTTCTCCATCAGCGCGGCGAAAGCGAGATAGCCCAAAAGCTCCGCATCACCTGTGGCCAAAAGGGTTTCGGCTTGGTCGATGAGCAGCTTATTGCGCTCCGGAACCTGGTCGGAGCCTGCCAGATAGAGCATGCGTTCGCGGTCTGCCGGCCATTTTAGTTCGGAAAAATAGCGCCGGGTGAGTTCCAAATCGCCGTTGCGCACGCAATAGTCAGCCAGATAGGCATAGGAAACCTCGTTTGGGTCCAGTTCATGGGCGCGCAGCAGGGCCTCCTTTTCCTTCAGGGGATCGTAATAGAACCAGATTCCAGCCAGCATCCTAAGGATGGCGGGGTCTTCATTAGCCTTGGTCCGGGCCGCGTCAAGCAGGCCGAGGTCGGCTCCTTTTCCGGAGCGCAAGCCGTGCACGAAGAGCCTCAAATCGGCACGGGCGGAGGGATATAGTTCACGCAGGCGGGCCAGTGCCTTCTCAGCGGCGGGAATATCGCCCTCCCCATCGTAAAGGTCAATGTCGGCGTAGAGAAGCTCCGCGTCGAGGCCGAAATCCTTTTCATAAGCAAGGAATTCCTGGCGCAGCCCGGTGTTTGGAAGCTCTCCCACCTGCCAGCGGCCGATGGAGTTGAGCAGGAGCTGGCGGCGGATTATTTGGGCGCCGGGGTCTTCAGCGGCAGCTTTGCGCAGCAGGACGTCTGCGGTGAAGTGGTCCGCTCCGCTTTGATGATAGGCACCTGCCAAAAAATAGTAGATGGAGCGGAAATTCGGCTGGCTGGGTTCGACTTCCGCGACGGTTCCGCTTGTGGCGCAGGCACTTAGCAGAAAGGCCGCCAGGCCCGTAATGATCAGCCTCCGAGTGAGTTTTTTCACTTAATTTCCAATGATTGGGAAATCATCCCCAGTTCCAGCAGGGTGGGCAGTTTCCAACCATCCGGGAAAAAGACGATATTGTCAACAAGCCAGGCTGTTTTGGTGGGGGCGTGCCAGAAAGCCCAGGTTTGGAATCCGCCTCCAAAGCCGCCTCCCTCCTTGTTTCCCCAGTGCCCCATCATACGCAGGCCCTTAAAGCCAGCTATGCTGTCTGGTTCCGTGCGGTATTTGTTATCCAGGATATAGTCGCCCTGCATGAATTTTTGCCCCAGTTCCTGCCTGGTTTTGTAAATCCATTCCGGGGTGACCTGGTTAACAGGCATGGGTTCGTAATAGACGGAGATGTATTTATCCGGCTTGGTGCGGCTGGGTTTGTAGGGTTGAAAAACAAAAGAGAGAAAGCGCCCGGTTTTTTCGTTTTTCCAAAGGCGGTAGATATCGGGAATCTTGATTGTGAAAGGCCAGTCGGAGAAGAATTCTTCCCTTATCACTGGGTTTTGGTAAGCGGCTAGGGCCAGGCGCCGGCGGTAGCGTTCCAGCAGATAGCCAAAGATCTGGTCGCTTCTGTCCTTAGCCAGTTTAGCGAGGATGGAAGAGTCTTTGGCCAACAGGTAGAGGATGAGTTGGTCGCGGGAATAGTGGTTGCTGATCACGAAAAGCTCGGCCCCGCTTGCCTCGGCGGCGCTTACGAGTTTCGGAGCAAGAGTCTTGGTGATGTGTAGCGAAACAGGGTCCTTGCCGGCAAGGGTGCCGCAGAAAATGAGGTTTTTATAGGGCTTGAAGTCATTCAGGGCTTTGGCTTCCTGAAAGTTGACAGAGAAATACTTCTCTTCCACCACGATGGTCACCTCGCGTCCGAGGCTGGATTTCAAAGACCGCTTCACCGCGTCCAGATTGGCTCCGTCAGCGAAAATATGAACCTCGTAATCCTCTCCGTAGGCGATGGGCTTGGCGGATTTGATGAGCTGGTCGTGTTTTTCGTAGCGGTTCGAAGCGGCGGATTCCCTGCCGCAGCCAGCTAAAGCAAGTAGCAAAGCCAGCATCGGCAATATATATTTCTTCATTTGTATTCCTTAGCCCGAGTGAATTTTCCCAGCCTCAGATAGTTTAACCCGCTTGCCAGAGTAAGCAAAGCAACCGCCCCGAACCAGGCGTGGGCAGCGGTCCGGGCAGCCGGGGACGCGGCCAGACCGGGTTTCCAAGCCCAGATGGAGAGGGCGAGAATGATTCCGGCCATCTGCAGCACTGTTTTCAGCTTCCCCAGTTTGTCAGCGGGCATGATGATTCCGCGGTGTTTGTAAACCTCGCGCAGGACGGTGATGCCAAATTCGCGCGCCGCGATGATGGCAAAGATGGGCCAGACGAGGCGAAAGGGCTCCAGCCAGGTGAGCGCCGCCAGGGCGGCCAGCACCAAAAGCTTGTCCGCCAAGGGATCGGCGATCTTTCCGAAATCGCTGGTCACCTGCCATTTCCGGGCCAGATGGCCATCCAGCCAATCGGTGAAGGAAGCCACGGCAAAAGCCAGCAGAGCCCAAGCCACGCGGTGTTCCGCGTCGCTGAAGAAGAGCAGCCAAACGAACACAGGAACCAGCAGCACCCGCAGAAGCGTCAGCAAATTGGGCAGGTTACGCATTGGGTGGGGTGGAAACCGTGATGCCACGCGTTTCTTGTCTTTCCGGCTCGCGCATGCTGTTGATGAGAACAGACACCAACACCGCAGCCAGAACAGAGGCGAACTGCACCGCGAAGAAAGACCAGTGAAGTTGTTGGCCGAGCACATCCAAAGCCAGCAGCAGATGGTACAATCCGAAGGACACCAGCACGGGCACCACGATCAGGAGACCATTTTGCCACTTGGCAGCCTCACCAGCCCTGATGCTTTCCAGCACTGTGGCCCGCATTCCGCGATTGGCCGCGGCATCGGAAAGGTAGAGGAAGAGACGGGCGTAAACCAGCATTAGAAAGACCACCAGCGCCACAAAGAGGGTGGAATTGCTCCAGCGGGAGCTGAGGGCGTCCAATTCCTGCCGGGCATGGCCCCAGGCAAGTTCCTGGCTATCGACGTCTTCTGCCTTCAGGCCTTTGGCAGTGAGGATTTGCAGCACTTTTTCTCGGCCCCGGAAAGCGGCGTCTGAGGGCTTGAACCAGAGGGTGAGGATGTTGGGCAATTCCTGCTGGGCGTTGGCCGGGATTCCCAGATCGGGATAGCTTTGCAGCAGTTCCTCCGCGGCCTGGAGGCCGGTTTCGCGGACCAGGGAATCTATCTCGGGTACCTCATGCTTCAGCTGGTAAAAGAGGCTGTCGAGACGGGCGGGTTCATTCATGTAAACATAGACCGGCAGTTCCGCGATCTGTTCCAGCCGGGCCTGGCGGCTACTAAGGTATTGATGGTGGACGAATGTCCAGCCCAGCAGGGTCAGGATCGCCAACAGCAGTATCAGCAGGAATCTGAAATTCATTTCACTGTCCTTTATGCCGGATATGGCATATGATGTGTTCTTGCAAACCAGAGGCCGGAAAGAGGGATATTATGTCAAGAAAAGTCTTGTCTGCGGCTTTGCCAAGCTCGCCGGAGCGGGAGCGCGGATAGAGCAGAAGGGCCTGGCCTGCCGGGGCCAGATTGCGCTTCACGCAGGCCAGCACATCAGCCAGCCCGCCGAGCAGCTCAAAGCGGCTGAGGTTGCGGGCCTGGATGGGACTGGTTTTCCCGCTGCCCAGTGGCAGCCAGGGAGGGTTTGAAACGATGAGGTCGTAAGGCAGGAAAGCTGTGAATGAGCGCATATCGCCAGAGTGGAAAGGGATATTGACACCGCACAAAGCAGCGTTGCCACAGGCCAGGTCATTCAATTCCGCCTGCACCTCCAGGCCTTCGACTTGCCAGAGGGGACGCCTGAGAGCCAGCATCAGGGCAACGATTCCGCAGCCGCTGCCAAGATCGAGAACCCGCCGAGGGTCAGGGCCAAAGATGTCCAGAGCTGCCTGCTGCAGCGCGACGGAGGCATGGGAAACCGGCTGCGCCTGCTGATGCTGCCGAATCCTGGGCCCTCCCGGCCACAGTTCCACCAGCGCGGAAGAACTCAGACGGAAAGCTCCAGCATGCGGTCCAGGCAGAGCTTGGCCCGACTGGCCATGTCGTCCGGCACCCGCACCTCGAATTGTTCTTCCTCCAGCGCCAGCAGCACTTCGTTAAGGGTGATCTTGCGCATATTGCTGCAGCGGGCGCGGCGGTTCAGCGGCACCAGTTCTTTGTTGGGATAAATGTGTTTCAGATAATCGACGAAAGTAGCGTCCGTAGCGATTATCAGCCTGTCGTTATCCTCCACGAAGCGCATCATCTGCCCGGTGGAGAGCACCGCGTCGGCTTCCTTAACTATGTCCTCATCGCACTCCGGATGGGCGATCAGACGGTATCCGGGATTGGCGGCACGGATTTTTTCGAGGTTGCGGAAGCTGAAACCCCACTGGTGAATGGGGCAGTAGCCCGGCCAGACTATCACCTTGCGTTTGGCCTGTTTAGCCGCCCAGGTGCCCAGATTCTGGTCCGGGACGAAGAGGATGGTTTCATTCTTGGGAAAAGAGGAAAGGATCTTTACGGCGTTCGCGGAGGTGCAGCAGACGTCACTTTCCGCTTTGACAGCAGCGCTGGAATTCACGTAGCAGACAACCTTCGCGCCAGGATATTCGGCTTTGAAGGCAACCAGTTGCTCGGCCGTGATCATATCCGCCATGGGGCAGCCGGCATCTGCAACCGGCAGCAATATTTTCGCCTTCTGGTTGAGGATGGAGGCGGTTTCCGCCATGAAGCGCACTCCGCAAAAAACGATAAATCTGTTCTTGGCTTCCCTGGCCACCATGGAGAGGTGCAAAGAATCCCCCCGGTGGTCAGCCAGGTCTTGGATGGGGGCTATCTGATAGTTATGCGCCAGGATGAGAGCCCCTTTTTCCTTGCGCAGTTTGTCGATTTTTTCCGCGATATTCACCTTATCTCCCTTTCCTTCAATGCCCTGTGTGTCCGAAGCCTCCGTCGGACCTGCCACTTTCCCCGAGTTCCCCACTTTCCACAAAGCTTGCCTCAACCACCGGGCAAATCACCAGTTGCGCCACACGCATGCGGGGCTGGATGGTCACCGTTTCGGCGGAGCTGTTGAAAAGGATCACCTTCACTTCACCGCGGTAGTCCGCGTCGATGGTTCCAGGGCTGTTCAAAACGCCCAGTCCCTGATGCAGGGCAAGTCCGCTGCGAGGACGCACCTGGCCTTCAAAGCCGCGGGGTATTTCCACAGCGATTCCCGTTGGGATGGCAGCCCGGGCGCCCGGCTTCAAAATCTCTGGTTCACTCAGGTCCGCGCTCAGGTCCCAGCCCGAGCTGTTCTCAGTCATGCGCTGAGGCGGCAGAGCATTGGGGTTAAGCAGTTTGAAGCGGATTATCATGATTTGCGGGTGAGCATATATTCAGCCAGGGTATCCAGGACTTCGGCTTTTTCGCCCAGGGGAGCGATTGCCTCACGGGCTTGGGAAATCAGTTCCTGGGCCTTGCGGCGAGATTCCGCCATGCCGTGCACCGAGGGGTAGGTGGCTTTCTGGACGTGGGCGTCCTTGCCAACCGTTTTTCCCATTTCGTCAGGATCGCCTTCAATGTCAAGCAGGTCATCGATTATCTGAAAAGCCAAGCCGATTTTGTGGCCGTATTCTTCCAAAGCCTTCTGCTCTTCCTCCGGAGCGCCACCGGCCAGAGCGCCAAAGCGCAGGCAGAGCTTGATCAGTTTTGCGGTTTTGTTTTCATGGATATAGTCGATGGTTTTCTTGTCCACTTTCCTGCCTTCGGATTCTAAATCCACCATCTGGCCGCCGATGAGGCCGGTCACCCCGGTTTCGTGGGCAAGTTCGCGAACCATCTGCACGCGGATCTTCGGCTTGATATCGGCGTAGGTGATGAGCTCGAAAGCCCCCACCAGCAAAGCGTCTCCGGCCAGGAGGGCATGGCCTTCGCCAAAGAGGGCATGGGTGGATTTCTTGCCGCGGCGGTATTCGTCGTTGTCGAGGTCCGGCATGTCGTCGTGAATGAGGGAAAAAGTGTGCAGCATCTCGATGGCGGCGGCCACGGGGGTGATTTTCTCCACCTCCGGCTCGTAGATTTGAAAGGCGCACATCGTGAGGTAGGGCCGCAGGCGTTTTCCTCCGGCGAACACACTGTAGCGCAGAGCCTTGTGGATGTTCTTGGGATATTCGTCCTTGCGGGGCAGATAGCGGTCAAGGATGATGTTCACCAGCTCTTGTTTCTCTTTCATGTCCTTTTTCAGGCGCACTTTTCTATCCATTTTCATTCCCCTCGTTCTCACCGGCCTTTATCCTGGTGTTAAGCTGCCTGATTTTGAGTTCAGCCCCCTCCAGCGCTTTCTGGCAGGCTTCCAGATGCGTGATTCCCTCCTCGTAAAGTTTCACCATCAGGTCCAGGTCCAGTTGTTCTTGCTGCAAACGCTCCACAGTTGCCTCAAGAGAACGCAGCGACTTCTCGAAGTTCAAAAGCGGGTTTCCGTTGCTTTCGTTCATTTTATTCCTCCAATGGTTGAAACGCTTAATCGTGTCATAAGATAATTTAGCATGATTTAGTCAATATAGCCAGAATTATTCCGCTGGCAAGTTTGATGGTGGCCTCTTCGTTATCCACCTGGTTGCTCATCCCGCGCACTTTTTGGGGAAATAGGGAAATGCCAGCCAGAGGATATTTAAGGCCGGAGGAGTCATCGAACTTCGCTTCCCCGCCCCAGGCCAGCAGGGAAAGCTGGCAGCCCCGACAAGCTCGGATCGTGGTTTCAGGGCTCAGGAACCAGACTTTTTGCCGGGCGGATTCGATTCTGGCTGGAAAGCCTTGGGTTTGCAGGAATTTAAGGTTTTGCACCAAGGCCAGGCTGTGGTCGAAGCGCCCTTCCAGACCGTTGCAGATAACGATCTCCCCCACTTTGGCATTGAGGCACCAGAGCAGCGCAAGTTCGGTGTCGGTCTCGTTTTTATCGGCAGGATGGCGCAGTTGTGTGGTGTTTGGATAGAGCTGCAAAAGTTTAGGTTCCACCGAATCCATGTCCCCGATTATCAGGTCAGGTTTCAGTCCAAGGGCCCGAACCCTCTCCAAACCGGAGTCAACGGCGATCACCAGGTCCCGGTTTGGGTTGATTGAGGCATAACCGCCAAAAATTTCTGCCGGGCTGGTGGCCGTGAACAGCCAGGCGGTGGAATCCCCTGATTTCATCAGCCTTTGGAGGCGAAGGTGCTTGCATCCGCGCGGTTCAGATAATAAACCGGGTTCAGGGATTGGTTGTCGCGGTACACCCCGTAATGCAGATGAGGCCCTGTGGACATGCCTGTGCTGCCCATCAGGCCGATGATCTGGCCTTTGGCAACCACGTCGCCCACCCTCACCTTGATATTGTGCAGATGCGCGTAATGCGTCCTGTATCCGTCTGTGTGGATGATGCTTACCATTTTTCCCCAGCCGTTTTCAGTCTGGGCGCGTTCCACCACTCCGTCAGCGGTGGCATAGACAGGTGTGCCGATTTCGTTAGCGATGTCGATGCCCTGATGGAAGCGGTAGTCGCCCAAAACCGGATGCAGGCGGATTCCCCATCCGCTCACGATTTCGCCGAAAGTGGGCTGGATGGAGGGGATGCCGTCTCCGTGGCGGTCAAAGCCATAGGGAAGTTTGAAATCCCCCTTGCTTTCCTCCAGCGCGAAGCCCAGGCGCTGTTTGATATTGGCCAGCTTGATTTCGATGCCGATGAGTTTCTTTTCCAGCCCGGGATGCACCTGCAGCTTGTTTTCGGGGCCGAAGGGTTCATCGCTGTAAGAGGGATAGGAAAACGCTTCCGAGGGCACATTGATGTTCAGGGTGTCCAAAGTTGCCATCACGGAATCCAGTTCCGCTTCATAGCTGTCCACCTTTTCCCGCAGGAACTTGTTTTCCTTTTCCATCTTGGCGAGCAATTCCGCGTCTGCTGCTCCGCTTCCCTTGCCGCCAAAAATCAGCAGCAGCGTCAAACCGCCAAGCAGCAGCACCGCCACCAGAACCAGCACCCAGGGACGCAGGGCCAGGCTGTGTTTGCTGCCCATGTTGTCCACCGTGAACTTTATCCGGCGGTCCGGAAAAATCTCCGGCTGCAACTCGCGCAGTTTTTTGTCTTCCTTCATTTATCTGCGATCTCTCTATGTAATCTATTGAGCGGGAAACCGATGGCAAATACTATCCGGATGAACTGAGCGCTGGGGAAGTGGATGTCGGTCGGAGGCCAAAGAATGGCATCCCGTAGGGGAATCGAACCCCTGTTGCGTGACTGAGAATCACGAGTCCTAGGCCACTAGACGAACGGGACACACTATATCGCGGCATTCCAGCTCAAAAAGTTGGCGACCCCTAGGGGAATCGAACCCCTCTTACAAGAATGAAAATCTTGTGTCCTAACCGATAGACGAAGGGGTCGCGGCTGGTGATCCAGGTTGGACTCGAACCAACGACTCTCTGCTTAAAAGGCAGATACTCTACCGCTGAGTTACTGGACCAAAATTCTGCTTAGATTTTCCCAAAGAATTTTTAGCTCCCCATCTGTCAAGCGAAAAATGCCAAAAGCAAGCTCCCTTGCCGCTAATCGGCTGTGTGCTTACAAGATGGAGTACGTCCCTTGCGGTTTTGCTCTTGTGGCTTATCTAAATATCAAAGCCTGCACCAATGAGGATTGGAAAAGGAGGCTCACTTCCAATTGGAATGAAGCGAACCACTGTTTGGTTCTCATCGTCATAAAATGTAACGCTTATGTATTTGCTGTCAGACGCCGCAGAGGAGTCCGTAATAACCTCGCCCCCGGTCTTTTCCAATGCTTTGACCATAATGCCCTGCACGCGCTCTGTGTCTGCGGAAGGGAGGGGTTTGTTGCGCGTGTTATTTTCATCAGAAATGACTTGACGTTTATCCGTGTTATGTTTTACTGGTTCTGTATTTTCAATGGAGGTTGAAATGTCATCTGACATACTACTTGTTGCTTCTGACCCTGGCTCAAAAAGAGCTGTGCTTTGTTCTACCTTGTTTTTTAGAAGGTTGGAAGATGGGTCCTGGGTTCCCGGAAATTTTCCCTTGCCCATATTTGACGAGTTGGAGATTGTCACCAGTCCCGCTGAACGTAAGGCCCTTATTAATGATCTGCTCAATTCCTCTTGCGAGATTCCTAGCCGTGAAAGAGCCGCATTCCAGGCCTTAGTATAGATATAGTTACTCTTTTCTACGTCTTGAGCAAACTCTTGGGCGTGAGAATCAATATATTCTTGGGGTTTCTCTCTCCACTTTTCATATATTTCATGGCATTCATCCTTGACCGATTCAATCTCCTGTAGCGGCGTATAGTATTCCACCATTAGACCGTTAGGCATTCTCAAATCAAAGGACATGACGCGAAATCCCCAAATCTTAGGATTGAGTAACTTTTTCCAGTCAAACTTGATTACGCCCAGCCCTGATTCTTGAATGATCTTTGCGATCTGAACGATCTGCCTGGGGTCGGTAAGGATGGCCTTCCCTCTATAAAAATCACGCAGATGTTCCACGTCAAATTCAGGGTGTTCTTGCCTGATTGTATCGCGTTTTGCCTTTTCCTCGGCCTTGCTTAATGTTTTGTCGTTATCATTCGACTCGATCCCTACCTCAGCCTTAACGCGCTCAATAAAAGCATTGAATACCGGTCTTGCCTCTTCGCGTAGCTCGGCCATTTGTCTGAGTTTCTCTTCTGTGGAAGCTCTTCGGTCTATAGGGTTAACTGTTTCATCGAAACTTTTGCTGTCCTCTTCGGTTATAAAGGCTGGTATCGCTTTCGCCCTTTTTTCCATCTCCGTTTCCAGCCCTTCCCCGCCCAAGCGTCCGGTGCTGGCTCTCCAGAATATGTCCTCCAGCTTCTGATCCGCGAAGGCATTGATCAAGGAGTTTCTCAGTAAGTTTCCCCCGTCCTGATCGTTACATGGAAACGCTATTATCCCAGCGCCTTGGACCACGCGGAAGAGTGAAACGATGCTGTCTGGCCGTTAAGGCCCTCTACAGGACCTCGGACTCGCATCCCGCATGATACCCGCATTTGATGCGAGGATAATACGAGGGGCGTACGAGGGGGATGGAAACGAGCGTTAAGGGTGTGGCTGGCAGGACCTTGGGGCGGGTAAACATTTATACTTCTAATTCATTGCTGTAGCTGATGTTCGTTCCTCACTCAACTCCAGCGTGTGACCTGGCGTACAGCGAACGCAGTGAGCATGGTCGACAGGAAGCTATAGAGGTTTAATTCTTTGCTGCAGTCTTAGTTGCGTTAGAAGCCAGTCCGGATACTCTCAGCGCCAGGTTTGGTCGCCATAAATCTGCCAAGAGCCACCTTCATAGATGAAGTAGGACGCGTCCCCGAAAGTTTCCGGCTCAGGATAGCTGTAGGTGGACGTGGACGACTGGAAAGTCATGGTCATGAACACGGTGGCGCGGTCATAATTGACCTCCACGTCGCTGATTTCGCATTCCAGCAGTTGGTATTGGCCGCGGCGGTTCTCCCAAAGTTGTCGCAATTCGGTAGAGTACATTCCCTTGTGCCGGAAATCCGGATGGACATGGGCCATGATGCCGTCCACCTCGCCCCAGCTAAAATCGCGGGAAATGCCGTAGATGATGTTGCGGATCTCATATTCGTCAGCCGCGGTGGTGTCGGGGTCGCAGGAAGCAAGGAGGAGGGCAAACAGTAGCATCAACGCGCTGATATATTTCACCTTGCCTCCCTCGAAACAAGGGCCAGTTCCGCCAGGGTTTCAATGTGCCAGGTGTGGGGAAACATGTCAAAAGAGCGCAGCCGCTCAAGGCGGTAGAAGCCGCTGTCCAGCAGGATGTTGAGGTCGCGGTGCAAGGTGATGGGCGAGCAACTAAGGTAGAAAATCCGGGGGATTTTTGCCTCTATAATCGCTGCCAAAGCGGGTTGGCGCACTCCCGAGCGGGGCGGATCCAGAATGATGATTCCGGGACGGGGCTGGGCTTCACCCCGGGTGGGCGCAAACAGTGCTGGCAGAGCGTCTTCCACCCTGGCGCAGAGGAAACCGGCGTTGTCAATCCGGTTTTGTTGCCGGTTCAGTTCGCCGTCGGCCACCGCGTTGGGATTATCTTCAATGCAGAGCACGTGTTGGGCTTCTCCAGCCAAGCTCAGGCCCAGGGCGCCAAGCCCTGAAAAGGCGTCGTAGATGGTTTCACTTGGCGGAATCCGGCTTTTGAGGTGGTTGATGATCAGTTCCAGGGTGCCTGTATTCACCTGCCAGAAAGAGCGATAATGCACCCGGAAGCGCAGCCCGGCCAGATTTTCCTGCAGCCAGGGCTCGCCAAAAAGCAGCTTTTCCTCGGGACCGAGAATTACGTTGCCGCGCTCGCGGTTGATGTTCTGCACTATGCCGGAAATGGCTGGAAATTCGGCTGTAAGCTGCTTCACCAGAAGTTGGGTAAAGGGAAGTTTGCCGGAACGGGTCACCAGCACCAGCAGGATCTTTTTACGGTCCCTTGAACAGCGGAAACCGATGTGCCTCAGGGTGCCGGTGTGGTTCATCTCATTGTAGGGTTTCACGCCGGTCTGGTCCATGATTTGCAGGCAGCGCCGGGCGATGGTGTCAAAGATGGCGGGGTGCAGCTGGCAGGCCTCGTGAGGCACGATTTGATGGGACCAGCGGGCATAAATGCCGAAGCTGAGGCCCTTTTCGCCAGCCCCCACAGGCATGAAGGCTTTGTTGCGGTAATGCCGGATTTCCGGAGAGGGCGTGGTCGCGGGGATTTCCAGTTCCGGCGCCAGGGGCTGCAGCAGTTCGCGGAGCAGGTCGGTTTTGTATTTCAGTTGGGTGGGATAGTCGATGCAGAGCCAGTCGCAGCCGCCGCAGGGCAAATCCGCCGCGAAAGAGGAACAGGACGAGGGAATCACTCCCTCTCCCCGGCGCAGGTATTCTTTCACCCGGGCGAAAGCCACATCTTTGCGCTCCCGCAGCAATTCGGCTTCGATCTCGTCGCCGGCAGCCGTGTATGGCACAAAAACGGCCTTGCCTTCGTGAAATCCGATCCCGTAGCCTTCCAGGGCCAGCTTGGTGATCGTGAGCTTGAAGTTCTTTTTCAAACCATCATTTCGCGGAGAGCCGCGATGCGCTTTTCGATCGGAGGGTGGGTGGCAAAGAGCGACATGACGCTCTTGCTGTTGATCTTGGCAATGGCAAAAGCGTCCTTGCGCACGGTGCGAACGTGGGCGTTGCTGATCTTTTCCAGGGCGGTGATCATGTGTCCCGGGCTCGTCAGCCTGGCGGAGCCTGCATCTGCAACGTACTCACGGCGGCGGGAATGGGCGGCCAAAACGATGTTGGCCAGGACCATCAGCACGTTTTGCAGGATAATGGCGATGGCGCTCTGGCCGAAGTTGTTCATGACCCCGGCGCTGCCCCTGTTTTCGTCTCTTTGGCCCCGGCGGGCGCTGAGGATGGAGGCGATGACGTTTGCCAAAAACAGCACGAAGGTGTTCATGGTGCCCATCAGCAGGGTGGTGGTAACCATGTCGCCTTCGGTGATGTGGGTCATTTCATGCCCGGCCACGGCGGCCAGCTCTTCCTCGTCCAGGTTTTGCATGATGCCGCTGGAGAAGGCGATGAGCGATTTGTTCTTGGAAGCGCCGGTGGCGAAAGCGTTGTTGTCGGCAGACTGGTAGATGCCGACTTCCGGCATCTTGATGCCTTGGTGGGCGGCCATTTTCTCGATGGTGTCATAGAGATAAAGGGCTTTGCCAGAAGCGGTTCCGCGGGTGAGAGGAGTGATCTTGTATGACGATTTGGCCAAAGCCTTGCTGGAAAGCAGGGAGATGATGGCTCCGGCGAAGCCATACAGGGCGCAGATGGCCAGCAGTTGAATCCAGCTTTCACTGGGAACGCCTACCAGTTGCATGATTACGCCCAGCACTGCCAGGACCAGGCAGTTGACGGTGAGGAAGAGTCCCCAGCGTTTGATCAATGCTTTCATGAGTGAGTTATCTCCTCCTAAATATAGTATAAGCATTTCACTTTGTAAATCAATACCCCGCCTGCAGACGGCAGGGAAATAAATTTCCATTATTTCACAATTCTGAAAGGCGTAAAAATGGCAAGGAAAATCTTCGCCATATAAAAGAGGATTCGGCATCAGCCTCTTAACGGAACGGAAAAGCCCTGACGGGATGAGGCTTGAATAATCTCACGGGATGAGGATTGAGTCAGCTTGTGCTTGACAAATACCCGCCCTTGCAAAAATCAGCATAACAAATGCTGTAACAAGGCCCAAAGCATCATTAATGCCGGGCCGGAAGGAGACATGATGGAATACCCCTTTGCGAAGATAGAGCCTAAGTGGCAAAAGATCTGGCGGGACAAGCGGATCTTCAACCCCGGCGAGGTTGCCGGCAAGCCCAAATATTACGTGCTGGCAATGTTTCCCTATCCTTCCGGGGTACTGCATTGCGGGCACTTCTCAAACTATTCCATCAGCGACGCCATCGCCCGCCTGAAGATGATGGAGGGCTTCAGCGTGATGCAGCCCATGGGTTATGATTCTTTCGGCATGCCCGCTGAAAATTTTGCCATCCAGCACAATTCCCATCCCCGCATCACCACAGAGGAAAACATCGCTGCCATGCGCAAGCAGTTTGATCCCATGGGTTTTGGCCTGGACTGGGAACGCGAGGTTAGCACCTGCCGTCCCGATTACTATGTTTGGGGCCAGTATCTCTTCAAGAAGCTTTATGAAAAGGGACTGGTTTACCGCAAAAAATCATGGCAGAACTGGTGCGACAACTGCCAGACCGTGCTGGCCAACGAACAGGTGGAAAACGGCCTCTGCTGGCGCTGCCACGGCGAAGTGGACCAAAAGGAACTGGAACAGTGGTTTTTCCGCATCACCGCTTATGCCGAGGAACTGCTCGATTTTTCCAAGCTTATAGACTGGCCGGAACGCGTTATCACCATGCAAAAGAACTGGATAGGCAAAAGCGCCGGCACCCTGATCGATTTTCCGCTGGAAGATGGCTCCGAGGCCATCAGCGTGTTCACAACGCGCCCGGACACCGTTTATGGAGTGACTTTCATGGCCCTGCCACCGGAACATCCGCTGGTGCAGAAATGGCTGGCGGAAGAGCCTGACAACCACGCCCTGCATGATTTTTGCCATAAGGTTATCAACGCCGATAAATTCCAGCGTGGCGCCGATGACACCACCAAAGAGGGTGTGTTCAGCGGCAGATGCTGCCTCAACCCTCTCAACGGAAACAAGGTTCAGATCTGGATAACAAACTATGTGCTAATGGATTACGGCACCGGCGCCGTCATGGCTGTGCCAGCCCACGACCAGCGCGACTTTGAGTTTGCCAAAAAATACGGCATCCCCATGCTGCTGGTGATCCAAAACCCGGAGCAAAGCCTGGTGCTGGATGAGATGGCCGAAGCTTACATTGAGCCGGGAATCCTGGTGAATTCCGCGCCCTTCGACGGCCGGGACAGCGAAGAAGCCAAAGCCGCCATTTCCGCTCTTATAGAGGAAAAAGGCTGCGGCAAGGTGACCCACACCTACCGTCTGCGCGACTGGGGAATTTCCCGCCAGCGCTACTGGGGCAACCCCATCCCGGTGATCCATTGCCCGAAATGCGGTGTGGTGCTGGTTCCGGACGAAGATCTGCCTGTGCTGCTACCTGACAACGTCCAGGTTGGCCGCACAACCAGCAATCCGCTGCTTTCAGTGCCGGAATGGTTCAATGTAGCCTGCCCCCAATGCGGAGCCGATGCCAGACGCGAAACCGACACCATGGACACCTTTGTGGACAGCTCCTGGTATTACGCCCGCTACGCCGATCCCAAAAACGACTCCATGCCCTTCGACCCCGCCAAAGCCAAATACTGGATGCCTGTGGACCAATATATCGGCGGCATTGAGCACGCCGTGATGCATCTGCTCTACGCCCGCTTCATCGGCAAATTCATGCGCGACCTCGGCTGGCTGGACTGTGACGAGCCTTTCTCCAGATTGCTCACCCAGGGCATGGTCACCAAAGACGGCGCCAAGATGAGCAAATCCAAAGGCAACGCTGTGGACCCAGGCTACATCATAGACCGCTTCGGGGCCGACACGCTGCGCACTTTCCTGCTTTTCGCCTCACCTCCGGACAAGGATGTAGAATGGAGCGACGACGGCGTGATGGGCGCTTTCCGCTTCCTGAACCGCGTCTGGCGCCTGATCGAAGGCAATCTGGACACCATCAAACGAGGCCTGCAACTGACTGCCAAACCGGAAGCTGTCTCCGCCCCGCTGCGCGAACTTCTCCACAGCTCGCACAGCACAGTGAAGAAGTGGCTGGATGACTGCCAGTTACGCATGCAGTACAACACCGCCATCGCCGCCGTGATGGAGCATCTTAACCACTGCGTGGCCGTGAAAGACCCCGCCGGGCTCTCCGACGCCGATCTGGCCGTTTACGCCGAAGCCTGCAGGATCATACCCCAAATGCTCTACCCCTTCGCGCCCCACATCGCCGAGGAACTCTGGCAACTGCTTGGGTTCACGGAGCTTCTGCACGAATCCGGCCTGCCCTGCTACAAGGAAAAACACCTCGTGCGTGACCTCATCACCTATGTGGTTCAAATCAACGGCAAGCTGCGCGGCAAGCTGGAAGTGGCGCCGGATACTGATCCGGAGGAACTGAAAGCCCTGGCCCTCGAGGTGGAAAACGTGAAGCGCAGCCTCGAAGGCTGGGTGGTGAAAAAGGTAATAGTCGTGCCCGGCAAGATGGTCTCCATCGCCGCTGGCAAATAGATACATTACAGACAGTTACAGGCAGGGGCAGCCCACGGTTGCCCCTGCTTTTTTTCGTGCTTGTTACGTCCTTTGCCCTTTCCTATCCACATCTTGAGAACTTCCCGTTGACTTCCCGTTTGGGCAGCGGGAACTCAGCGGGAGGCAAAAGGGATGTGAGTGGGAAGGGGCAAAGGGCCTGTAAACCGGGGAAAAAGTTGAGGATGGGGTCAGGCGTGGAGGTCAAGGCCCAGGGCTTGTATCCTCTTGCTGAGGTTGGACTTATCCATGCCGAGCTGTTTTGCCGTGCGGCTGATGTTGAAATCGTTGGCCTGCAAAGACTGGCTGATAATGCTGGCTTCGCAGAGCCGCAGTTGTTCGCGCAGGGAAACCTGCCCGGTCTCCCCGTTCGGGATTTCAAGTTTATGTTCCGCAAAGTCTTCCGGCCCCAGAACATCAGCGTCGGAAAAGATGAGGGCGCGTTCCACGCAACTGCGCAGCTCACGCGCATTACCTTCCCATTTCTGCTCGCTCATCCAGTCCAGCGCCCGGCTTGATATCTCCCTGGGGGGCTGTTGGTTACGCTGGCAGAAATCGGCCACGAAGTGCCTGGCAAGGGGAGCAATGTCACAAATCCGCTGGCGCAAAGGAGGGATGTGGATTTCGATGGTGTTGAGGCGGTAATAGAGGTCTTCGCGAAAAGTTCCGGCTTGGATTGCAGCCTGCAAGTCCTGGTTGGAGGCGCTCAGGATGCGGGCGTTGGAGATTCCCACCTTGCCTCCGATCCTTTGGATTTCCCCTTCGGAAAGAACGCGGAGCAGTTTGGCCTGAACCACAGCCGGCAATTCCCCCACTTCATCCAGAAAAAGTGAGGAGTTCCGGGCAAATTCAAAATAGCCCTTAAAGGCTTTCTCGGCCCCTGTAAAAGCGCCTTTTTCATAGCCGAAAAGCTCAGCTTCGAAGAGTTCTTTGGGCACGGAAGCGCAATTAATGCTCATGAGGTCCTGGGTTCCGAATTTGCTCAGGCGGTGAATCGCCCTCACAGCCAGTTCCTTGCCCACACCGGTTTCGCCAGTCACGAGCACGGGGGAATCGAAATTGGCCGCGGCGCTGATGGCGGAGAAAACTTTTCCCATCTGCGCGGATACCCCCACCATACCGATGGCAGCTTGCTCCAAGTGACGCATCTGCCTTTCCTGCAATATCTTGGTGTTCAGGTTTCCGATGCGCAGCAGCAGATGTTCCGGCTCGATTGGCTTTTCGATGAAATCGTAGGCTCCCTGTTTGATGGCGCGCACGACATCGGGAATATGGCCCGAGCCTGAAATCATCAGAACGGTTATCGAAGGGTATCTTTCCCGAACCTCGTCCAACAGGTTGAAACCATCCATCAGCGCGGGAAAGCAGAGGTCGAGCATCATGATGTCGAAAACGCTGTGCTGCAAGGCCTGGCGCGCTCCCTGAACATCCAGGGCGAGTGTGACTTCATAGCCATTTTGCTGCAGCAGGTCACCCACCAGCCGGCAAAAAACGGAGTCGTCGTCAGCCAATAGAATCCTAGTTTTATCCATCAGCGCTTCCCTTTAGCCAAAAAGTGACGACCGTTCCCACCCCCTCTTCACTCTGCACCAGCACAGTGCCGCCCATCGAGGTGATGATCTTTCTGGTTTCGGGCAGGCCGATTCCGGTGCCGTCGTTTTTGGTGGTGAAGAATGGCTGCCAAACCTCCTCCAAGTATTTGGCAGGAATGCCTTTGCCGCTGTCCTCCACCTCGATCATCACGCTCTGCCTTCCATTGAGGCCAGAGTGGTTGGGGAATTTTTTCACGCTCAGATGCAGGATTCCGCCCTCCACCATGGCGTCGAGCGCGTTGGCAATCACGTTTCCCAGCGCTTCTTCAAAGCGGATCGGCTCGATCCAGGCTTCCACCGAGGCAAGGTCCCAATTCTTGATCAGCTTGATGCCGGTTGGTATGGTGAGGCGTTCCAGGCAATGCTCCAAAGAGGGGATAACATCCTGCAACTTCAGCTCATAGTCCTTCAGCTCGGTAAAACGCTGGAAGGCGTGAGTGAAGATGCGGATCTTTTCTATCTCGCTGCGGATGATATCAGTGTATCCAAGCTGTTTGTCGTCCAACCCACCAGTCTGCAAGGGCTTCAGGGCCAGGATGATATTGGTGATATGCCTTCTTACATTGTGGGAAAGCCTGCGCGCGGTATCTGCCCAGGCCAGGGTGGCGGCGGCATCACCTGGCGCGGGGAGGTCAGGTTGGGCCGTGATCAGAAACTTGCTGGTCACCCCTCCCAGTTTCTGGATTTGAACGTTGTGACGCATCTGCTGGCGGCCCAACAGCATGGGCTGGTTAAAAACCGAAGCTTTGCTGGCCTCGAAATCGGGTATCAGAGCAGCCAAATCCGGATAGAGGCGGGAAAGCGATTTCAGATTACCAGGAGGCAGATTGCCGTATTCGTCTTTCAAAAAGTCCAGCATATAATCGTTGATGTGGAGGATCCTGTCTTTGGAAGCCATCAGGACCATTCCCTGCCCCAGATTGTTGATGTCCATCATAATAATGCGGCGGCGGCGGTAGACATAGATCAGCAGAAGCAGTAATGCCAGCAACAGGATAAGACACAGATAGTCCAGGTTCAACCAGATGAAACGAGTGACCTGTTCCCACAGCGGCAGGCGCCGGTATTGGTAATAACGAACCTCAGCCCCAATGGCCAAAGCGATCTGGGGCGGCTTGCCAAAACCGGTGTGCACGATGTGGACGGAGTAATTGTCATCAAGGTTGAAAGGGTTTGCCAACTCAGCTTTGGACTTGAGATCGCTGCTCAGAACAACAAGACGGTCGTCCCGGGTTTCCAGCAGAATCTCCTTGCGGCCGTCCAGATCGAGATCTTCAACACCCCAAACACTGCTCACAGGCTCGTTAAAGCCGTGGTTAACCTTATTGAGCTGGCTGTCGAGAACGATCAGGGGTGAATTCATAGCTGCCAGAAGGACAAGCTTGCGACCTTCCCCATCCATCAGGCTGTATATGGTTTCGGGGTTGTTGAATTCCAGATTGCCGTGCAGTAACCAACTTTCCTTCTGGATAAACCGTTTTCCTGTCCAATTCAGCCATTTCACGCTATTGGGCAGCTCGGCGTTGCCTTTGGTGGAGCAAACGGCCAGGATTTCTTTTTGGGCATCCCCGTCCATGTCGTCGGAAGCAAGCAACACCTGGCTGAAGCCTTCGTTAACCATTTCATGGTGAAGAAGCCGGCCCCGGGCATCGATCACCATCAGCCAGGAATGGGCGTCGTCCATGCCCCTCATTTCCTGGTCAGTGTTTTTATAGGCGATGGTTCCGCAGACCAGTTCCTTTTCGCCATCCCCGTCAAAATCGTCACAGAGCAGGGAAGAGATGCAGGTGCTGAGGTCGAAGCGCCATTTCAACCCGCCGCTGTCGAAGTCATAGACCACTAGGCCGCGGGGGTTTATGGTAAAGGAATCGAAGGCCAGGCAAACAAGTTCCGGACTGCCGTCATTATCGATATCCTCGAGCAATTTGGGATGCAGGGTCCCGCTCCAATCATAGTCTTCGTAGGCGATCAAAGTATCCGTGCGGGCTATGGCGTCGAATTGTCTTTCCTCGCGCTTGAGCATTGGTTCCCAGATGTAATGAAAACCATGGACGACTGTTGCTTTCTGGTCGTTGATGCTGAGAAACATCCACGGGGCTTTGCTGCGGGGGTCGGAGAGCACGGTGATGCCGCGCAGGGGATGGGAATAATTTATCTGCGAGATGTCTTTGCCGATCTGGTCCCGCACCTGCAGCATGTAGGTATTTTTGCCCTGCGGCGCTGCGGATAGCATATAGTCATAGTTGGTACCGGCAAGGTCGGCAAAAATCCATCTGGAGGATACATTCTTCCTGCGGATAGTCTGGCCGGGGCTCAGCTCGTGAGTATTGAAATGTTGGTGGTAACGAAACACTGGAATGCTCAGAGCGACCAGTCCAACCAAAAGAACCAATATCTTTTTCATACTTCCCCAAATAAATCGGTTTGTGCAATACTAATCTTAGTCTCAGCCTGTCAAGTAAAAAATTGGTCAGTTTTCGGTGTTGGATGCCAACGGGAGATTCTGCTTGACAGAGATGCGCCACAACAAAAATAGGAAAGTTAATCTGGATGCGCGCTGGATCATTATCCCAGTCGGTTTTGGGAACGCGCCTGGATTGTTGATAAAAATACACAAATAAGATTAGGAGCCTGAATGCCCTCCATTGCGGACAATCTGAACAGGGTTCGGGAAAAGATAGAGCAAACGCTGCAGAGATGCGGGCGAACTGGCTCTGAAGTGACACTCGTAGCCGTTACAAAAACCCATTCGGTGGAAACTGTTGATGAGGCTTTGAGCTTGGGAATCCGGCACATCGGAGAAAACAAGGTGCAAGAAGCCTTGCGCAAAATCCCAATGCTCAGCCAGCCTTATGACGGCTTTCATTTCATCGGGCATTTGCAATCCAACAAAATAAACAACCTTTTGAGCCTGAAACCCGTTCTGATCCAGTCTGTGGACAGCCTGCACATCGCCCAGAAACTGAACCGATCCCTGGGCAACAAAAACCTCACGCAGGACATTCTGGTGCAGGTGAACACCACGGCGGAAACCAGCAAAAGCGGCGTGAGCCTGGCCAACGCGGAGGAAATGCTCTGGCAGATTGCGGCACTGCCCTGTCTGCGCGTGCGCGGCCTGATGACCATAGGTTTGATGAGCATCGACGCGGAGCGGACCAGGCCCTACTTCCGGCAATTACGGGAACTTCGGGACAAGATCGGCAGGCAAAACATCCCGGGAGTGGAGCTTGACTATCTCTCCATGGGAATGAGCGATGATTTCGAGGTGGCACTGGAAGAAGGCTCAAACATGCTGCGGCTGGGCTCCGTGCTGTTTGGGCAAAGAAACTACGGAGGCGGCCAGTGAACTTCCTGATCATAGCACTGGTCATGGTCGCGGCCTATTTTTACGGCTGCTTTTCCACCGCCCGGATGTTCACCAAGACCTTCCGCTCGCTGAAAATCCACAAAGTGGGCACCGGCCTGGCTGATACAGAAAACATCTATGTTCACGTGAGCCGCCCTATGGGCATTCTGGTTGGCGCTCTGGACATCCTGAAAGCACTGGTTTTCCTGCTGGTGACAGAGCTTTTGCTGAAATTGCTGGATTCATACAGCCCCATCGCCGGCGGAGAACTGATGTACCACAAAAACGTGATGCTGCTCTATGGTCTGGCCATGCTGGTGGGGCACTGCCTGCCCGTAACCCATAAATTCAAGGGCGGGCGCGGGATCTTTACCTACACTGGTTATCTGTTGTATTTCACTCCATGGCCGATGTTAATCACGCTATTGGTGGCCTGGGTGATAGTTTATTTCTGGAAACAGATCCGTTTTGCCCAATATGTTATCGTCATTCTGCCGGTTTTGCTCACCCACATTTTCTACGCCTTTTTCCCCGATATTCGCGAAGACCTACCAATGTCTTTTGTGGCCATCATTTGGGGCATCGCCATCCTGATGGGGGCGCTGAATTTCATCGTCTCCAAAAGACTGGGGGAACTGTAATGCCGCCCGGGCTCCGGAAAACCAAGAACGACCAACCAGCCCATAGCGTTTCAGCCCCGCGCCAGTTTTTGAGCGCTATCGACAAGATTACCATGGCCTATTGTGCCTGGTTCATTATCTACATGACGATCGGCATCTTTCTGGGCCGGGCTATCAACGCTGGGATCCATCTGCCCCTGTATCTGCTGATTGTCGCCGTTGTTCTGCTGCTGGCCTTGGCTGAGCGCAAGCTGGACCTTTCCGCCAAACCCTGGCTGCTCCAAGCCTTGCGTTTCGTCCGCGGCATCTATCCGGTGTTCCTATTTGCCTATTATTACAGTTCCCTGCGCTCAGTGTCCCTCATCATCTTCCCCGAATGGCTGGACCCCTGGTTCATGGATATGGACAGCAAGATCTGGGGTTACCTGCCCTCCCTGGAATGGGGGCGCAGATGCAGCCAGTTTTTCTTTCAGGAACTTTTCCACTTCGCCTATTTCTGCTACTATCCCTTGATCGTAGGCCTGCCTCTGTACCTCTATCTCAAAAACAAGCCGGCTTTCAAGGAATTGATCTTCAACATCACTTTCGTGTTTTACGCCTGCTACATTTTCTACAGCATCTTCCCCGTGGTTGGAGGCCGCTTCCACACTGAATCATATCGGCTTTCCCAAGCTTTTCGCGGGGGAATCTTCACCCGTATCATGGCATTCATCTACAACCACAGCGGCCATTGGGGAGGAGCTTTTCCCAGTTCCCATGTGGCCATAGCGGTGGTGTTGACTATCGCGGGATTCAAATTCACCGGCAAATTGGGATACCTGTTTGCCGTGATTTCCGTCTTCCTCTCCGTCGCCACTGTCTATTGCCATTATCACTGGTTTGTGGACGCGGTGGCCGGATTGTTCACCGGGATTTTGGGCTATTTTGCCGCCAACTGGACCCGCAGTAAACTGGAGAGAGACCCAATACCATGAAGACCCTTCTTATTTTCACTATAACCCTGCTCTGCGTGGAACTTGCTGCCTACGGGGAAGTTCTGCCCATCACCTCTTTCGACTACGGAACCCCGGAAAACAGCGTTTCCCCCATCGCCATTGGCATGGGCTGCATGAACGTGACCAACGCCAGTGATTTCTACGCCAGCTTTTCAAATCCAGCCCTGCTTGGCGGCAACGAGTACAGCCTGGCCTCTGCTTCGTTCAGGGTGAAGGGCGACGAGGCCATGACCATTGCGGATGCAGTCCAATTCAGTAACGTGCTGAGGCCCAGCCAGTTCAAATACGTCACCCTGGTAGCCAAACAAACCGCTTTGACCTATCAGCCCGTAGCCTCCGTCAACATCGTCGAAAGCCCTGATCCCGCCTGGCCGAACAACCCATCCGGCTACCGCTATCTGGACTATCAGTTGGACAAGTGGCAGATAAGCCTTGCCGGGAGCGACAATTCCTGGCGGCCAATCCGCTTTGGACTGAACGCCAAATATCTGTCAGGCCGGCTGGTGTATATGCGTTCCGCGAGGGCGGACACCACGTTCATCGATACCAAAGTGAAAGGTTTTTCCACCGATCTGGGGCTGACCCTGCAAACCGGGAGTTTCACTATCGGTCTGGTTTCCACCGATCTGCTCTCCCGCCTGTGGTGGGACTGGGGCTACGAATCCGTTCCCTTGCAGAGCCGGATGGCTTTCGGGGCGCAATACGGCACGGAATACCTCACCGTTAGCGGCGGTGTTCAAAGCCGGCTGTCCAGGAATCCGGACACCACTTACCATCTGGGCTTTCAGTATCTCTGGGACTGGCAGGGCACATCTTCCGACCCAAACAATTCCCAGGCCTTTACAGCCAGGATAGGCCTTTACAGCCGTGACTTCAACGGAACCGACAATATCAACTACACCCTCGGCGCCGGTTATAATTACAAGATTTTCCGCTTCGACTTTGCCTTGAACAACAAAGGCTTCAAACTGAGCGACAGCGAGTATCTTTTTTCCTTGGGAGTAGGATTGCCATAATCCATGAGCGGGCTCAGCTTTCTCAATTCCGGCTTGTTGCTTTTCACGACGGCCACCGTTTTGCCACTGCTGATCTGGCTTCTGGCCAAAAAGAAGCCCAAACGGGTGGTCTTTCCCTCCTTGCGCTTCATCAAAGCGGGCCAGGAAGAGGAAAAAAAGCGCACCCGCCTAAAAAATATCCTCCTGCTCATCATCCGTATGCTCATCATCCTGCTGGTGACCCTGGCTGCCACCCGTCCGCTGCTGCGCTCTTCACGCCTCAAACCGTCATCCAGCCATCCTCCCACTGCCATCGCGATCCTGGTGGACACTTCCTACAGCATGGACTATGTGGAGGAATCGCGCAGCGATTTGGATCGGGCCAAGGATGCTCTGAAAAAGATCGCCGCCCTTTGTGACCCTGAGGACCGCGTGATCCTGGTCACATCCGAGGACAAATGGAACCGTCTCCACGCCCAGATCTATGCCGGAAGCCCGCCCCCCGAACTTATCGACCAAATTGCAACCACCTATACTCCCCTGCCCCTGCAGAACATGCTGGAACTCGCCGAAGCCAAGCTGGCTGAAACCCAGCTTGCGAACCGCGAACTCTACCTTATCACAGACGGCCAGAAACAGGACTACCCCTCCTCGCCGGAAACAAGGCTCAACGTGATCAACATCGCCCCAAACCGGGAACCTGCCAACCTTAGCTGCACCAATGCCCGCGCGCTGCCACAACTGGTGGAGAAATCCCGCCGCCAGACCATTGAATTCCAGCTCACCAACCACGGCAACCAGCCGCGGGAGGAGGTGTTGGTGAAAGTGGTTCTGGGCGATGCCAAGGTTGCGGAGAAATTCGTGGCTTTGCCAGCCAGGCAGACCGTAAATCAAAGCATCGCCATCGACCTGAGGCAGGACGGCTGGCAAAGCGGCTATGTGGAAGTGGTGGATGACCGTTTGGAGCAGGATAACCGCAGCTATTTTTCTTTCCCCTTCCAGCTTTCACCCCGGGTGGCCGTGATTTCCGGGGCAAAGGGCCTGCCTCTTTCCCTGAGGTCATTGCTCAACGTGTATACCGGCAGCGGGGGCAGCGTTGACCGGCTGGTTCCCAGCCAACTCAATCTTTCCCTGTTGGATAGCTACCAAACCTTTGTGTTTGTGGGAGCGGCACCCTATTCACCAAAACTGCGCGACATTGTAGCAAAACTCGGTGAAAGCGGCCGCGGCGCGCTTTTCTGCCTGGACGGCACCCTTTCCGCGGAATACCGCTCTCTGCTGGCGGGAACCTTCGGCATTAGCTTTGGCACGTGGCAATCTGAGCCCAAAACCATCAGCCACGTGAATCCCCATCACTACACCACCTCGTTGTTGGCGGGGAAAAACATCCGCTACAACACGCTGGCGAAATACTGGAAGCTCTCAGGAACAGGCGCAACCACCCTGTTGAGCGGGGGCGGGGACATCTTTGCCCTGGCAAAAGACAACTTCGTGCTTTGGAATTTCGACCCCGGCGACCAACACTCAACCTTCCTGCTGGACGCCGCTTTCGCGGTTTTCGCCTATCGCTGCCTGGAACATGCCGGCACTCTCATCGCCAGCGGGGAAAACTACCTGCTGGGAGATACCGTGAACGCCAGCGGAATCGTCCTTCCCAACGGGCAAAGCATCCAGCTGGCCAGTAGGACCCACCTTTTGGAACAGCCGGGCATCTACTCGCTACTCCAAGCTGAGGGCCCCGCCAAAGTGGTCGCGGTAAACACCCCCCTGCAGGAGAGCGAGTTTCAGGCAATGGACTACAAAGGCCTAAGCAATACCAGGCTACTGGGGCCGAACTGGATCAAAACCCTATTCCACACCCGCCTGGGACATGACCTCTGGAAGATATTGCTGGCCGCCGCGCTGGCGCTGGTGATCCTGGAACTGGTCCTCGTGAAAAGCGAGGAACTTCGTCCAGCAACCGCGGTGCCCAACCCCGCAACCGGGAGTGAAACATGATATTGGAAAAGATTAAAGACCCTTCTGTTATAAAAGACTTCAGCCTTCAGGAATTGACCCTGCTGGCCAAGGAAATCCGCAAACGCATCGTGGACGTTGTCTCCATCAACGGCGGACACATCGCCCCTAGCCTGGGAACGGTGGAACTCACCCTCGCCCTGCTCAGCGTGTTTGACCCCATCAAGGACCGCGTGGTCTGGGATGTGGGCCATCAGAGCTATGCCTGGAAGATACTCACCGGGCGCAACGAGCGCTTTGACACCCTTCGCTCTTTTGGAGGCATCAGCGGCTTCACCAACCGCGATGAAAGCCCCTGCGACGCCTTCAGCACAGGCCACAGCAGCACTTCCGTCTCCGCGGCCCTGGGCCTTGCCTGCGCCCGGGATCTGCAGGGCGAAAGCGGCTTCTGCATCGCCGTGATCGGCGACGGCGCCCTCACCGGCGGCATGAGCTTCGAGGCCCTCAACCACTCGGGGCACCTGCAGAAAAACAAGTTTCTGGTCGTCCTCAACGACAACGCGATGTCCATCTCCCAAAATGTCGGCGGCCTGCAGGAATACATGGCCAGGATGATGGCCAGCCGGCCCTACAACACCCTCAAACAGCAGATTTGGGACCTCAGCGGCACCCTGCCGGAAAACCTTCGCCGCCGCTTCATTCTCGGCGCCCAAAAGCTGGAGGAGTCGATGATGAACATCCTGGTGCCGAACATCATCTTCGAGGACCTCGGCTTCAAATATGTGGGGCCCATCGACGGCCATGACGTTGAACTCGTCTCCACCATGCTCCGCCGCATCAAGCGCCACATGGTCGGCCCGGTTCTGCTGCACGTGGTAACCCAGAAAGGCCGCGGCTACGTTCCCGCGGAGCAGGATGCCTCTTCCTTCCACGGAGTGGGACCCTTCGACGCCAACAGCGGCAAACAGGCCAGCAGCGGCAGCGAAAGCTGGAGCGAAGTTTTCGGCAAAAGCCTGGTCCGCCTGGCTGAAGCCGATCCCAAAATCGTGGCCATCACAGCCGCCATGGCCGCTGGAACCGGTCTGGCCTCCTTTGAAAAGAAATTCCCCAAGCGCTTTTTCGACGTCGGCATCGCCGAACAACACGCCGTGACCCTGGCAGCAGGAATGGCCTGCAAGGGCGTGAAACCCTTCGTGGCCATCTACAGCACCTTCCTGCAGCGTGCCATCGACCAGGTTATCCATGACGTTGCCCTGCCCCGCCTGCCCGTGGTTTTATGCATAGACCGGGCCGGGCTGGTCGGCGAAGACGGGGCCACTCATCAAGGCGCCTTTGATGTTTCGTTGCTCTCCGCCATCCCCAACCTGATCATTCTTTCACCTTCCACAGCGGAGGAACTGGACTCCATGCTCGCTTTCGCCTCCAAATATCAGGACAGGCCTGTTGCCATCCGCTACCCGCGCGGGACCGCAAGCCGGGGAGAATTGCCACTAACGGATTTCGTGCCGGGCCGGGCTGAAACACTCCACCAGGGAAAAAACATCGCCCTTATCACTGACGGCGGTGCCAGAACGGTAGCCGAAAAGACCCGCGCGTTGCTGGTTGAAGCCAGCCTGAACCCCTGGCTGGTCAACCTCCGCAGCCTCAAGCCGCTGGATGAGGCATTGCTGAACGAACTGGGCGAGAGCTGTTCCCATCTCTTCACCTTCGAGACCAACGCCGTGATTGGCGGAACGGGCTCCCGGATCGCTCAATTGCTGGCAGCCAAACCATGCCAAGTGGTTAATTTCGGCTATCCGGACAGCTTCATTGCCCACGGCAAGACCGAACAGCTAAATGACATGATCGGCTTCACGCCGGAAACTTTGGCCGCCGGAATCCTTAACCGCCTCAAAGCCTGATGCAGTCAGCTTTCGAGCCTATCTGCGCCCAGATCACGCCTCCGGGCTGCGCCGCCGTGAATGTTCTGAGGATCAGCGGCAGCGGTAGCATCGGAATCGTCGCCCAATTTTTCCACCCCCGCCAAAAACTGCTCAAAAGCCCTTCACACCATGTGATTTTCGGCATCTTTCACAGCCGTGATGGCAATCCGCTGGACCAGGTCCTCTGCACGGTTTTCCGCGCCCCCGCCAGCTACACCGGCGAAGACTGCGTGGAGATTTCCTGCCACGGAAATCCCCGCCTGGCCGCCAAAATACTGGAAAACCTTCTGCTGGAAGCGCGTCTGGCCCGTCCGGGGGAATTCACCCACCGCGCTTTGCTGAATGGCAAGCTCGACCTCACCCAGGCTGAGGCTGTGAACGACCTCATAACAGCGACTGGCAGCAAGGCAGAAAGCTCCGCGCTGATGCAGGTTCGGGGGCTTCTGTCCCAACCCTTGAAAGAGCTTCTGGAAGCCGTGAATGACGCCCGCCTGCGCTGCGAACTGGCCATCGATTTTGCCGACCAGGACCTCCCCCCTCTTGATGCCGCCGACCTGAGAAAAAGGGTCTCAGCCGCACTGGACAAGGCCCGGGAACTTCACAGTGACGGAGCCCGGGGCCGCTACATCCGTGAAGGGATCCGGGTCTGCCTGGCCGGAGCGCCCAATTCCGGCAAATCCTCCCTTTTCAATGCCTTTCTGTGCTGCAACCGCGCCATTGTTACCCCCCATCCTGGCACAACCCGCGATTATCTGGAGGAAAGCGTTTCCCTGAGCGGCTACAACCTCATTCTCACCGACACCGCCGGACTGCGTGAAAATGCAGGCCCCATCGAGCGGGAGGGAATTGACCGCAGCCTCGGGCTGATGCAATCAGCCGATCTGGTGCTTTATCTTCTGCCGGTTGATGAACCCACCCCCAAGGCTGACCCTGCCGCGCTTTCACCCGTTCCAGCCAAGACCCTTTGGCTGGCCAGCAAATGGGACCTTTGCCAGCCCGAAAACCAAGGCTCCGCCTCGCTCGAAAGCCGCGACGGCTCCACCCCTGAACTCGCGCTCCCCGTTTCAGCGATAGCCCCGGACGGTTTGAATGCCCTCCAAACCGCCATCCTGAAACGCTTTGAGCTTCCACTGGAGAATCCCGACCGGCCCCTAGTGACCAACGCCAGACACCTCGCCGCTTTGGAGCGGGTCATAGCCGCCCTCACCAGTGCCCTCACCTCCCTCGACAACCAGGCCGGCTACGAATTCACCGCCTTCGATCTCATCACTGCTTCCAGCGCCCTTGGCGAAATTTTGGGCGTTTCTCCGGACCCCGACCTTCTAGGCAGAATCTTTGCCGATTTCTGCATCGGAAAGTGATTGCTTCTCTTTCAAATCGGGTAAGTTAACCCTTTGGGGAAGCATACGATAACGGGGTCATAAGGTAGCCGGAAATCGCGCGGAAAAGCGATGCTTTGCTGACTGGCCGTTAAGGCCCTGTCCCATGTCCCAAGTGCGCCTCCCGTATCATGCCCGCATTTGATGCGAGTATTATGCGGGAGGCAAGGGAGAGCGACAGGCTCGAGCGCTCAGGGCCTGACCGGCAGGAACTCGTAGTGGGCAAGGCACTTGGGGTACAGCCAAAACAAGCCCTTTCTATCTGATCCTGGCGAGGCGGATGATTTTGGCGAAATCTCCAGTTTTAAGGCGGCAGAAGTAGATGCCGGGGGAAACGGCGCGGCCGGATTGGTCGAGGCCGTCCCAGGCGATTTCATGGCGGCCGGTGCCAAGCCGGGAATCCAGCAGGGAACGGACCTTTTGCCCGCGGAGGTTGTAGATGGCCAGTTCAGTGGGGGCAGCGGCTTTGAGGTCCAGACTGATGACTGCGCTGGCAGCGAAGGGATTGGGCCAGGCGCTCAGGCTCGGTTCCGGAGTGGGGACGGTCAAATCCTGGTTTGGAGAGCCCGGAGCCTGAAGCTGAAGCTCGATGGCAGCTGCGCCCAAAACGCCGCGGGCAAGGGCATCGGTCCAGGGTCGGTCAGGTTCGGTTGTCCAACTGTGTCCGCAGGCTCCGTTGACGTCGAAGCGGAGCTTTTGGTATTCAAAGAGGTCCAAAACCACAGCCACATGCCCGGAGATGGGTATAAGGCTGTTCACGGTGTGTTCAAACCTGCCGTTCATGGGGCTGATGATGTCGCCGATGTCGAGCAGTATCTCATTAGTGATGGCGCCGTTGGAAAAGCGGTGGATCTTGGCGTTCACCAGTCCCGGCTCGACTGGAAAGCCCCAGGGATCGGCCACCGCGTCGAAAGCCAGTTTTTTCACCAGATACTGCTGCGCACCCAAATCAAGTTCCAGCGCTATCTTGATAGGCACGGCCCCACGTCCGTATTCGTCCCAGACCGGAGTTTCGCTTAGCCAGCCAAACCAAGTCGGCTGTAGAGGATCGACCACCTTCACCCTGGCCTGGGCGCTTGCTTCAAGGCTGGCGGTATTGACAGCGCGCACTTTAACTGTGTGCTGCCCCGGAGTGAGCCAGCCTTCGGGAATATTCACCGACCAGGGTTGCGTGTAGGATGTGCCCACGCTTAGGTCATCGAGGAAAAACTCGACCAGGCTGATGTTTGTCCCCAGATCGTCGATCTGCACAGAAATCGGGGTGTCCACCGCGGTGATGATGGCGCCGTCAGCCGGAACAAATCCCGAAATCAGGGGCGGATAAGTCGCGTCAGGGGTCGAAAGCGTGAAAGTGATGGTTTCATGGGCTTCCGAGATGCTATGGACGTTCACGGGGCACGAGCTTCCGTAGCTCAGGAAGCAGCATGGATCTGTGTGTTGGTTGAAGGCGGTGCGTCCGCTCTGGGCGCTGAAACTGGCGTCGAAGACGGAGCCGTTGGAGGTTTGAGAGCCGCCGGGGCGGAATACGTAAACCTCGTCCGGCGGACCAGAGGCGTTTCCACTCAGTGTGGAATTGACGCGATAGATCAGCAGTCCGGAACCGGGCAGGTTTTCCTCGAAGATGTCAGCGCCGCGTTTGCGGTATTCGAAAACGAGGGATTCCTGGGAGTTGAGTTCATAGCGGTAAGCGTTATTCACTTGGGAAGTTACTGGGTTTAGGGTGAAAGTTCCGGGCCCGATGGTGGGGATGGAACTCAGCCAGCCGCCGTAGTGGTATTTCATATGCATGCACATGTGGCCGCCTCCGCTTTCCATGATGTCCCAGCAGCCGGCAGGGGTGATGCCGTCAAAATCGTAGTGATAGAGGTCCGGAGCGCCCACGCTGTGGAACATTTCATGGCAGAGGGTGCGCACGCTGTTCTGGTTTTCCGGCTGGAAGGTGAAATCCCAGACCATTTTGCCGTTGATGAAAACATCCTGGGTATAGAGCACCCAGCGGTGGGCCCAGAGCAGTTCCGCCCAGGCGGAATGGGGTCCGCGGATTACGAAGCAGACGTTGTCCACATAGCCATCGTTGTCGGCGTCGATGTTCAATGTGGAGGGCACCTGGCTGGCAATGGAGTTCAGGGCGTCGGCCAGCAACTGATGTTCACGGTCGGTGCGCTGGAAATCGCGGTAGCCGGTGGGATTGGTGACGGAGTTGTAGGGCAGGAAGTAAGCCCGGGGATGGCTGTCCGTGTAGGATAGATTGACGTTTGGTTCGCAAGTGGGGAAGTGATGGGAAACGTAATCAAGCTGGTCATAGCTCACCTGGTGAAAGTAGTTGCGCAGGGAAAACTGGTCGTCGCCCACAGCATTGAACTTGGCGTCGTAAACCGAGCGGGGATCGCTGAATTCCGTCTGGTCGCTGAATTTGATATAGACCACAAGGTTGTTAACGGTGCCAGTGTTCGGGCCTTTGGAGCCGGAGCGGGCGTGGGAATTCATAAATGCCACTTTCTGGTGGTAACGCTCTGGAGAGATGTTTATCCCGGGCTCGAGGCCCAGTGCTCTTGGGTCAGCGGAACCAACCCTGTATGAAGAAGGGACCGGTTCGCTTCCGGAGCGGACAGCGTAATAATACCAGCCGTCGATGGGGCTCTGGATGATGGTATAGCCGTTCGCGTCGTGCAGGCGGTTGGCAAATTCATCGCCCGAAGCAAGCAAATCCAGCACGGAGCCGTCAGGCTGCGTCACCTCGGTGGGCAAATCGAAGAAGTTGGCAGCGCTCAGCAGCAGCGGTGCCAGGAACATGACCAGAAACAGGTATCTTTTCATCATTTCCTCCACTCTGTGATGGCATGCAATTTGGATTCCGTATCCTTGAAAAACAAATGGCATTGACAAATATGAAGCCGGAAACCATGCTGTTTTCGAGTTGGAAAATGCTCAAGGAGGAACATCTGCGAATACAAAAGCCAGGCAGACCTCTGCGTCTGGGTGGCGGAATACCGTTCCCAAGCCAGGGATAAGGACGGTATCTGGTATTTTGAGAAATACAAGAGCAAGGCGGATTTCACGATAAAGGTGGTGAAGCACCGCTCCTTAGCCGATTTGCTGGTCTATTACGTTCCCTACCGCTCTCAGGCTGGCTGGCGCAAGTCCCATCCCTGGACAGGCAGGCTGTGTTAGAGACCGCATCCTTTTCCGGAAAGGATTTCGGGGTGGGAAGGCATCGGTTCGGGCAGAATTTGATTGACAAAATCTCGCCTCTTTTTGGGATGGCATTCTTAACATGGGTGATTAGCTCAGTTTGGTTAGAGCGCTACGTTGACATCGTAGAGGTCACTGGTTCGAGTCCAGTATCACCCACCACCTCCTGCCCGGGGTGATTAGCTCAGCTGGTTAGAGCGCTACGTTCACATCGTAGAGGTCACTGGTTCGAATCCAGTATCACCCACCACTTTCCCCGCCCCAGAAATCCGCTCCGGAATTTGTTTAACCCGGCTGTAATATATCTTGCCTCGGAAACTTTTACTATGGAAATATGTGCTGGGCGCTACTTACCCCCAATCACCGAACTCACCTAAAAACCAGCCGCTTGTAAAAAAGGATTGACAATATCCCCATGTTTCGACGTGATGCAACCTAATGAAAAAACTCAATACAGCATAGGAGTTAACGTATGAAGTTGTACATACGTCTCTTCATCCTGATTTTGCTGACCGGCTTGCTGGCTTTCGGGTGCAGCAGACCGAGCGGGCAGGAACAGGCCAAATTGAAGAAACTGGTGGTGGAAAACCTTCAGGTGAAAGACATCCCCAACGACGGCGGCGACGGCTTGATGCTTAGCTGGAAACCCCTGCCCAAAGACAAAAGGGTGCAGGAATACCGTATTTACAGGGGTGTTCATCCGGACACCTTGTTCTTCCTGACCTCGGTGCAGGTGAACGTGAAGACCGGCGTGGCCACCGATGAAATGCTTTATTACGACAGCGGTTACAGCAGCTTCGTAAGCCTGGATTCCCCCGGCAAGTTAAAACACGAGAAAGGTGCCCCCGGCAGCAACCTCTACCGGGGTGTTCCGCGGGATACAGAGCTTGTCGCGCGGTTGAGCGAAAGCTTTTCCCTGCTCTCCCAGATCGAAGACGGAGATTATTATTACAAGACCGTCAAGGCCAGATCGGCAGACAAGGAAGACGAGAACATCTATGCCGGCTTGAGATTTAACCAGCAGACCATTCTGGCTTCGCTGAAGAGCGCTCAGCCCGGGGAAAAGCCAGTTGATTACTACTATACCGTGGTACCCGTTAACGAACGCAACCAGTATCTGGGTATCGCGAAACCCGTGGCCGGAACGCCGATTGACGACGCTCCGGAAGCCTCACCCGGTCTGTTCGCCGCGGCTGTTGAGGACAATCTCACACTGCAGTTCGAGTGGGAATATCCCCTCAACCACGACGATTTGGCAGCCTATTCCATCTACATGGTTCCAGCCCTGCCGGATTCCGCATGGAAAATGATGAGCGTGGAACAACAGGAGGCTGTGGCCGGGACGGCGGTGAAAATTGCCGGAGGCGGAGTTGGCAGCGGTTCGCTGAAAAACAACTGCGTGGTCACTGAGGAAGATCTCAGCCAGGCAGCGCCCGGTTTGAGCTGGGAACAGGCCAGCCAGAGCCGCTTCAGCATCCGCTTCATGGATTACAGCATGAACCAGTCTCCGATGAGCCTGCCAGCTTCGCCCAAAAGGGTGAAAAGCAGCGCGCTGCCGCAAATCGCCAAATTCCGGGTGGAAGACAAACCGATGGACAAAGGCGACCGCATCACCGTAACCTGGCAGGACCCTGTGGTCTCGATCACCAAAACATCCTCGCTGAAAAAAGACGGCACCAGGCTGAAAGTGAACTACCAGGTGAACAAGACCGACAATCAGAATATCAGCAACATCTATTTCGAGTTCTTCGAGCCGGGCAAAGACACTGCCTTTGCTAAGGTAAACGAATTTCACCAGGACAACATCATCTATGTGAACATTCCCAAAAAATACTCCCTGAAAAACGGCGGGAAAGTTCCCGAAGACAGTCTGCAAGTGAAGATCACCATGGCCGTGAAGCCCTACAAGATAAATCCCAAAAACGGCCGCATCACCTACGGCAAAAAAGAGCTGCTCAAAGATTACACGATGGTGCAATACATCAAACCGGACCCCGCCATGATGGCCTACATGCCAACGCGGGGGCTGTATCTGAACGGCGTTGACGTCTCCCAAGTGCAAAATGTGGTTTACCGCAAAGGATACAGGAGTTCTACCTACAGTCTGGTGAAGAGCAGCACCTCCTATGAAAACAACCTCGACGTGACCATCGGCTACATATCCACAGTAACCAAACCCATCGCCGGATTCAACTTTGTTAAAGGCGATTCATTATATACATATATGGATGGGAAACGCTTCTCCCGCAAACTGGCGGCAGGAGAAAAAGCCCGCGACCTCGCTCTGGTCTCCTCTGAAATCGATTTCACCTACGACCAGGAAAGCAAAACCACACTGAATACCAGCATCTATCTGGACGAGGCGAAGAAGATAATCAGCGATCTCAAGACCGATCTGGACGACGCCAAAAAAGAACTTGCCGCCTATGGAGATTCCCTGGCCCAAGCCAAAGTGCCCGAAGCCGCTATGGTCTATCAGGGCGCTGTCGCCCGCCTCACTCAAAAGGTGGAAGGCCTGGAGGAAAAGGTCAAGGCATACAGCTGCAACAAGCTTTTCCAGGAAGCCCTGAAGCAGAAAAACGACCGCGGGCTGATGCGCCTGGTGTCCTCCATCCGCGAGCCGGAATCACGCCAGCACAGCTACATGATCGTGAGAACCAACGGCGAAGGCCTTTTCTCCGAAACGGCACCGGACACCCTCAAGACAGGGGAGTATGTAAACTACGCGCCGATCTCCAACTGGTTCGACTGGAACAAGCTCATCACCCTATTTGCGGTGCTTATCTTCGGGATCATGGTAGTGGTGTTTGTAAACCTGGCCAAGAAGGGCAAAGATCTCTATATGCGTCCCATTGCCGGCTTGCAGGAGATCGACAACGCCATCGGCCGCGCCACCGAAATGGGACGCCCAATGCTTTACTGCATGGGCAACGGCGGGCTTTCGGACGTGGCGACCCTTGCTTCCATGGGCATCCTGAGTTTGGTTGCCAAAAAGGCCGCTGAATATGACACTAAACTGATAGTTCCCTGCTACGACTACATCGTGATGCCCATCGCCCAGGAAATCGTACGGGAAGCTCACTACGCGGTGGGGCGCCCGGACAGCTATGACAAAAACAACGTTTTCTACCTCACCTCCGTGCAGTTCGCCTATGTGGCGGGAGTGAACGGCATTATGATCCGTGAGAAGATGGCTACCAACTTCTTCATGGGTTATTTCGCCGCCGAAGCTCTGCTGATGACGGAAACGGGTAACGCCGTCGGAGCCGTGCAGATCGCCGGCTCGGATGCCATCACCCAGATCCCGTTCTTTATCACCACTTGCGACTACACCCTCATCGGAGAAGAACTTTACGCCGCCTCCGCCTATCTGAACCGTGAACCGATGCTGCTGGGAACCCTCAAAGCCCAAGACTACTTCAAGTTCCTGATCCTGGTCTTTGTGATAGTTGGCGCTTTAACGGCCTCCTTCCAGCTAACCGGCATAATGCAAGCTTTCCCCTTAAAATAAAAGAGGTCTTAGATGAAGAAGACAATTCCCCTGTTGATAGTGATAATCGGAGGATTCATCTGGCTGGCCTGGGTGTTCGTGCCCCACAGGCTGCTGCAGGATGTTTTCTACTACGAGTTTTACGTTCCCTGGGCACGGGCAATGGCGCCTTTCGGCATGCTGCTAGGCGTAATGAGCCTTTCCATGATGCACTATGGTAAGATCACACGCAAAGCTCCCAAGTGGCAGTACAGCTTCTTTTTCTTCGCCGGATTCATCGTCACTTCGCTGGCCGGATTCATCGGCGGAACCCAGAAAGGCGGGCTCTACATGTGGCTGTTCGAAAACATGCAGATGCCGATGAGCGCCACAATGTTCTCGCTGCTGGCCTTTTACATGGCCTCCGCGGCTTATAAGGCCTTCCGCGCCAGATCTCCTGAAGCCACCGTGCTGCTGGTGGCGGCCATAGTGGTGATGCTGGCCCAGGTGCCGCTGGGAGTTAAGATCAGCAAATTCTTGCCGGATATTTCTCAATGGATCCTTGACGTGCCGAACCTGGCCTCCAAACGCGGGATCATGCTTGGCGTTGGCCTCGGCAGCGTAGCCACCACCCTGAAGCTCCTGCTGGGAATTGAACGTTCCTACCTGGGAGGTGATTGATCATGACAGAAAAACTGAACTTCTTCGAACGCCTGCAAAAGCTTGACCGCCGTTGGATCTACATCGTTGTCGCTCTGGCTATCATCATTCCTTTGATGTTACCCTATAATTCGGACAACGTGACCTCTCCGCCCACGGAAAACGTGTATCAGATGGTCGATTCCTTCGCCGGACGCGAAGACCGCGCCATCCTGATGAGCTTTTACCATGACGCCTCCACCATGCCGGAACTCTATCCCATGCAGATAGCCATTCTGCGCCACTGCTTCGAGCGCAACGTGAAGGTGTTTTTCCTTTCCTTCCTGCCCACCGGCGCGCCCATCATCGACATGGCCATCAACACCGTAAAGGAAGAGTATCCGAACATCAAGAGCGGCACCGACTACTGCAACTTCGGCTACATCCCCGCCGCCCTCATCATGCCAACCATCATCGGTATGGGCGACAACATCGCCACCGCGGTTCCCACCGATGCCGAGGGCCGCAAGGTGGAAAACCTACCTATCATGAAAGGCATTAACAATTACACGGAAATGAACTTGGTGATCGAGTTTTCCGGCTCCGTCGCAGGTGGCTACTGGCTCACCTACGCCCGTCCCAAATTCGGCACCAACATCGCGGTGGGCGTTACCGCCGTGATGGCCGCTGATGAATATCCCTACCTGCAGACCGGCCAGTTCATCGGCATGCTGGCAGGCTTGAAGGGCGCCGCCGAATATGAAAAACTGGTGGAAGTCTTTGCCGCCTACCGCGCTCCCGGCGACGTGATGCACCCCTACACCGACGAAGAAGGCAATAAAATACTGCCCGGCCGTTCTTTCAGCGACGACATTCTGGAAAAACCCGAGGTGCAGGATTTGGTTAAAATCACCACCCAGACCCAGGCCAAGTTCACCCCAGAAGAGTTCCAGAAATTCGTGGTGAACTATCCTGAGGAGGACCGCGTTAAGCTGACTCAGGCGAAACAGGAAGCCGACGGCAAGATCGTGATCGACGTAAGCGACCTTGAAGAAAACGATTTTGCCCCCACCACCTGGGATGCCCTGAACCGCATGACCCGCAACACCATCTACAAGTTCAAGGTCGCCCGCATCGGCATGAACGCCCAATCCGTAGCCCACATCATGATCATTGTGTTCATCCTGATCGGAAACATCGGCTACTTCATCCAGAAAGCCCGTCTCCGCAAACAATAAAGGGAGGAAAAAATGACATTTGAACTCTTTAGCAACCTTGTGGGTGCCTTTTTCACCCTCTGTATCTTCTCCTTCCTTTACAAGGACAACCCTTTCTATCAGATGTCCGAACAGCTTCTAGTGGGAATATCGCTGGGCTATTCGCTGGTGCTCACCTATGAAAGGGTGTTCATCCCCTATTTCTACCAGCCCATCTTCCTCAAACACGAGTGGATACTGATCATACCAAGCATCATCGGTATGTTCTACCTGCTGCGTTTTTCCCGCAAACTCAGCTGGCTGTCGCGCTATCCCATCGCTTTTTCGATGATGGGTGTGGGCGCTTCCGTCGCGCTGGCCATGCACAACAGCATCCTGGTGCAGATGCGCCAGGCCATGGTGCCGATCGAGAACGTGAACCTGGCCCTGATCTTCATCGGAACGATTGCCGTGCTGCTCTATTTCTTCTTTTCCAAAGCCCACACCGGGGTTTACGGAAAATTCGTGAGCATCGGCAAATGGTTCATGATGGTGGGCTTCGGCGCTTCCTTCGGCCTCACTGTGATGGCTCGTATTTCGCTTCTGATCGGACGTATCCAGTTCCTGGTAAATGACGTCTTCATGGCCATCAAACAGGCCATCGCCGGCTGACCGGATCAGCGTTTATAAACATGGGGGAAGCTTAACCGGGCTTCCCCTCCTTGTTAGTTTTAACTTGAACCGGTGGGCAAGGCCCATGGGAAGAACGCATGAATAAAATCATAAAGCTTGGACTGCTGCTGCTTTTGGCGGCAGCGTTGCTCCTCACCGCCTGCTCGGGCGGTGACACCAGGGCAGCACAGATAGAAGAGTTTCTCGCCCTCGACATGCCGCACGACGACGGCTCCGGCGTTTTACTGAAATGGAAGCCCCTTGGCGGCGAACACAGGATCATCCAATACAACATCTACCGCGGCGTCAGCCCGGACAGCCTTTTTCTTCTATCCACCCAGGAAGCTGACCCCAAAGCCGGTGCGTCAGGCAATTGGCTCAATTTCGAGGACAAAAGCTTCAACCCCCTCATCGAGTTTGAGACAGCCCCTGGAAGGCTGAAAAAGGAAAAGCAGCAGGTTGCCGAAGGTACGCTTTACAAAGGTGTGCCCCGGGATGCCAAGATCCTGGGCGAAATGCTCAAACACTACGATGTCATCGGCGATATCAAAGCTTCCAAATACTACAACAGCTCCAAACGCGTGGAAATTGGCCAGGGTGATTCCAAAGAAATCTACGCCGGCTACCGGCTTAACCAGTTCAACAACCTCTATGCCAATCCCAAGGCTGAACACAGCTATTACTACTGCGTGGTTCCCGTTACCGAAACGGGCAGGTTCCTGCCTGCCACCCCGGTGCGGAAAGTGGTGCCGGTGAACAACCGTCCCGATTCCACCGCGGTGCTGCACACCTCCTATCTGACTGATAGGAACGAACTTCGCTTCGAGTGGTCACCGCCTTTGGGTAGCAACAACATCGTGGCCTGGGAAGCCTGGCTGATGCCCCGCAGCCTGCTGCCCCAGTTCCGCGAGGACCAAATAGCCAACGCCGCCGCTCCGGACAGCGTGTTCATCGCCAACTGGCAAAGAGGCTCGATCCTCGTGCACCAGATGGAGCCTGACTATTGGTCCCAAAGCTTTTACGACAAAGTGGACCTCACCGAGGCCGGGACAAACATTCCTTCCCCGGAGGAACTGGTCAACTGGGTGCCGGTTCTCACCTATGCCAATTACTGGTCGTCGGAGGACGGCCTCCGCCAGGAATCCTTCCAGGCCGCGTCCCTGGGTGAAAAGCTGCAGATAAAAAGCTCGGCGGACCTGCCCAAGCTGCCTGATTACCAGGTCGTGGAAAAAGTTTATGACAAGGGCGACAACATCATCTTTTCCTTCGGCCGCCCCTTCGCCTTCGTTACCCAGGCTTCCTGGCTGAACAAGGCCAGAACCAGGCTGCGGGTGAACTATGAAATCGCCGAAAATGGCCATCAAAAGGTTTCCAGGCTCAAGCTCCGCTTCCTAGATGCCGATGGCAAGGTTTTGAATGAAGTGAGAGAAAGCTATCCGGACAAGATCATCCGCGTGAAATTCCCCAAGGGCAGGAATCCCGAGATTGGCTTCAATGTGGAGGTTTTCACCGAAATTCAGGGCGAAAAGAATTTCCCCGGCCCGCCCATCAGCCAGCAGGTGAACTACGATCCCCAGGCCTTCCGTTTCAACGGAGGCAAGGTCACCAGTGCCGGGCAGGAATTGAACCACCTTTACTACGACATTTTCAGCAAAAACAACCTGAGCGGATCATACAGCCCTGGCATGCGTATCGGTGCCCTGAGCCGTTTTTATGAGCATCTGGTGCCCTACGTGGATACCCAGAATCCGCTGATCAGCAAGGTTGACCCCAAAACCGGCCTGGTGCTCACGGACCCGCATTTCACTGTGGCCGTGGACCCCGCTTCCGGCGTGGCTTTGTCCCCCAGCCTCTATAAAAAGGACACGGAGGATTATCTGAAAGACCTGGCCGCCAGCATCGCCAAGCTGAAACAGACCGTGGCCCCGGGCGATTCGCTTTCGGAAAAGGCGCAGGAACTTCAGGCCAGCGAGGCTGAACTGGCTTACATCAAAGGACATCCGGCCTATCTCGCCGGCGTTAAAGCCGGCAGCGACAAAGCCTGGCGCCGCGTTATGCTGAATGAGCTGGACCGCAATTCCCGCGCCTACCAATATAAGATGCTGGCCACCAACGGCAAAGGCCTCTGGGCCGATGAGACCGACCAGCCTGAACTCAAGCCCACCGGACCGGGGATCGAAACTCCGCTGCACCCGAAAGGGGAGTGGTTCGACAAAACCAAACTGGCCACCCTGATCGCCTCCATCATCCTTGGCCTGATGGTGGTTTACGCCATCTTCCAGGCCAGGCGCAAGGACCTCTACATCCGTCCCATCGCAGGTTTGGAAGAGCTGGACAACGCCGTGGGCCGCGCCACCGAAATGGGCCGTCCCGTGATGTTTGTGCCCGGCTGGGGCACCCTGGGCGACCCCTGCACTATCTCGGCCATGATGATCCTCAACAAGATCGGCGGCAAAACCGCGGAATACGACATCCGGCTCATCTCACCCCAGGTGGACTATCTGGTGCTCCCGCTGGCCCAGGAAATGGTGCTGACCGCCTACAACGAAGCCGGCCGGCCCGACGCCTACAACCAGGACGACATCTTCTTCGTTTCAGACACCCAGTTCGCTTTCTGCGCGGCCGTGAATGGCATCACCGTCCGCGAAAAGGTTGCCACCATCTTCTACATGGGCTATTTCTACGCGGAAGCCCTGCTGATGACAGAAACCGGCAACCAGAGCGGCGCCATCCAAATTGCCGGTTCCGACGCCATCACCCAAATCCCGTTCTTCATCACCACCTGCGATTATACCCTCATCGGTGAAGAGTTTTATGCCGCTTCGGCCTACCTTTCCCGAAACCTGGAACTGGTGGCCATGCTCAAAGCCCAGGACTATTTCAAGATCCTCATCGTCATCAGTGTGCTGATCGGCACCGTCATCTCCACCCTGGGCATCAACGCCTTCCTCAATTTCCTGCCGGTGGAATAAGCTCAAACATAGTAAGGAATTATAATGAACCAAAAGCCCCGATTCGAAACCTCCCTGGTCCATGGCGGCCAGAAACCTGATCCCCTGAAAGCGGTGGTGACGCCGATATACCAAACCTCGACCTTCGCTTTCGAAAACGCCCAGAATGGCGCCGATTGCTTTGCCGGCGAAAGTGACGGCTACATCTACACCCGCTTGGGAAATCCGACCGTGCGGGCTCTGGAAGACGCCGTGGCCATCCTGGAAGGAGGTTTCGGAGGAATCGCCCTGGCCAGCGGAATGGGGGCGGTCACAACTATCTATATGTCTTTCCTCTCCGCCGGGGCGCACATTGTTTCCACGGATGCCGTTTACGGTGCTTCCCGGAGCGTCCTGGAGAACCATCTTTCCCGCTTCGGAGTGCAGGCCAGCTTTGTGGATACCAGCGACCTGACCAGGGTGGAAGCCGCCCTCCGTCCCAATACCAGACTGCTTTATGTGGAAACCCCTGCCAATCCAACCATCACCCTCACCGACATCTCCGCCTGCGCGGAGCTCTGCCGCGAACGCGGGATCAGGCTGGTGGTGGACAACACCTTCTGCTCGCCCTACCTGCAGCGGCCTCTGGAGCTGGGGGCGGACGTCGTGCTGCATTCGGTCACCAAATTCATCAACGGCCATGCTGACGTTGTGGGCGGCGTTATCGTGGCCAAAACTGCCGCCGACCATACCCTGATGTACAACGTGATGACCAGCCTTGGCCCCAGCATGGACCCCCATCAGGCCTTTCTGGTTTCCCGGGGGCTGAAAACCCTCTCCCTAAGGTTGGAACGCGCCCAGGCCAACGCCACCATGATCGCGGATTATCTGGAAAAACACCCCGCCGTGGCTTGGGTTCGTTATCCCGGCCTGGCCTCCCATCCTCAGCGCGAACTGGCCCTGAAACAGCAGTCCGGTCCAGGCGCGATGATAAGTTTTGGCCTCAAAGGCGGTTTCGAAGCCGGCCGGATCCTGATGGACAACGTTCATCTGGCGGCTCTAGCCGTGTCCCTGGGTGGGGTGGAAACCCTGATCCAGCATCCCGCCTCAATGACCCACGCCAAAGTAAGCGCGGAAGCCAAACTCCTGGCAGGCATCACAGATGACCTGGTGCGCTACTCCGTGGGCATCGAAGCCGCGGAAGACCTCATCGCCGATCTCGACCAAGCCCTGAGCCGCATACCATCCTGACCCACCCGGCTTGAAATAAAGCCAATATAGCACTATAAACCCCTGCCCGCCATTCTATCCTGCCAGTCAGGCCCTGAGCGCCTGCGCTTATCCCTCTCCCCTGCCTCCCGTATAATCCTCGCATCAAATACGGGCATTATGCGGGAGGCGCATCCGGGACACAGGTCAGGGCCCTAACGGCCAGTCGGTGTCGCTTCACCCCGGCCAAAAGCTGGCGTCGAGCAAGGAACGGGCATCGACGGCAACAAAGACTGAGTGCTTCTATATATCCTACCTTCGTTTCCGCGGTTTATCCTGTCGTCCATGCTCATTGCTTTCGATGTACGCTAGGCTGTGATTTGGCGAGCCGTGGAAAAAGTAGTGAAAGATAAGTCCGTCCATAGGAAAAACCGTACAGCTGCTGCGAATTAGGCTGGAAAATGAGTAAAATGGGTTGAAAAGGAGCACAAAAAGTGGATCATTGTGCAGTTATGACGATTTTCAGCAGCTTACCAGCAACTTTTTGGGAAAGAAAAAGTATCAAAAGAAACTGGTCCCATAGCCCGAACCGTTACCCCCCCTAAACTGCACTTTCGGGGAGGGGTAACGGTTCTTGATTCATGTTTTTATTGTTTGTACCTTCAGGAATAAAGATACAAACTCATAATATTATGGGGCCGATCTACAGACGCGGAAGCCAACGAATATGTAGCTTTCGTACGGAGCTCCGTCGGCACGATTCGCCACCCTGCAAAGGCTAGCATTGTAGTTCCAGCCACCGCCGCGAAACACCCGAGACAACCCGCTGCTGGGACCAACCGGATTGTTCCGCGGACTGCTTCTGTAGTAAGAGTCTGAATACCTGTCCCAGCACCATTCCCAGATGTTGCCACTCATGTCATAAATGCCAATGCTATTGTCTTTTTTTTCCCCGACAGGATGACTGGTGTCTTCAGAATTATCTAAATACCATGCCACGTATTCTATTTTGTCCGAACCACTGTAAAGATAATCCGGTTCATTTGTTGCCCCGCGGGCTGCATACTCCCATTCCGCCTCGGTCGGCAATCTGTAACCATTGGCGTTCCAATCGCAGATGACAGCGTCCCAGATGGAGTCTTTAAAAGTGGGGATAGAGCCCCAATCGTTGGGATTAGTGCTTCCACCGATTCTGTAGCAGGGAGCTAGCTCCTCTTTCACGCTGCGCAAGTTGCAGTATTTCAGGATGGCATACCAAGAGACATTATAAGCAGGATAGTTAGCCCCCAAGCCATATTTGATTGTCCAGGTTGTATCTGGTTTTATATCCGGCGCCATATACTTGGAAAACTCCTTTTGGGTGACCTCAAATTTGCCTATGTAAAAAGAGTTCAGGGTGTCTATATGGGTTGGCAACTCATCTTCACATCCCTTACCTCTTGTATCTCCCATGGTGAAGCTGCCGCCCTGAACAAATATAAATCCTGGTATTTGTTTTCCTGAAGTGGATATTTTATCTGATGATGTTGTTGTTGAAGATTGTGTTATTATTTCTTGTTGATTGGTGTTATTCTGTCCGTATATCAAATGAGCCACTAACAGCATAGCAATCACACTATAGAATGACTTCATTACTGTTCCTCTAATTGTGAACACTCCTTGGATAGTATTCCAAAGCTTCTTCATGTCGTTCTCCTTATATGATATTCGATCTAGTTGAAATATTCGTTTGTTAATCACTCAGTCGAGCTATCCGTGGTCGATAAGCCTCAACAGTAAAGTGTACCAATAAGTTGGATGTGCCGAGATGTAGGCTTTGTCCCTATAAGTTTCCACTTCGTTGCCAGTATTCTGGGGAGGGGTGAATGAAAGCAATTCGTTGCGCCTCTTACTTGGCCGATGGAATTGAGGTTGGTGACCCTGCCGCACAAGTTGATTGTGGCTGTATGCCCTAAACAAACGCCGAATTATAGCAGCAGGTCACCGATTAAACAACCGTTTTGTTCATCTTTAGCTCCTTTAGTCTTGGCGCAGATGTGATATTTTCGTTTCTAATCTGTTAATAGTGCAAAATCAAAGCCAATTATAGTAACCGCTTAACTTACTGTATGTTATGTAGTTAGTCATTTATAGATTATTGATCTTGTGGTAGATTATACCACCCTATTTTTTGTATGAACCTAATTTTATGGCCTAATGCATCTTAATTGCGTTGTTTTCAGCCTGTGGTATTTTTCACCACAGAAAAATACCAATGTGGTAAAAAATACCACATTTTGCCTGAGTGGTGTGGGTTGCCCAAGAATAACTGGTTCAAATTGGATTTATGGCTCTGTTTCAAATCTTTTGGGAAATCGCGGCATGAGGGCAAGAATCCCTTTGCGCGCGGTGTTTTCCGGTTAAATTGTGGGAAGCATAAACATACCGGAGAATACAATGAAAAGGATCCAGTTGACATTTTCCCTGTTGGGTTTGCTGGCCTTGGAACTGATTCTGCCGGGGCTGCTCATTGCCGGAGAAGCCCCCGGGGCGGAAAACACCACCCAGCGGGTGATAAACTTCGCAGGAAGGTATTGGTGGGTGAAAAACGGAAAGAACTTGGGACCCGGGCCGAACAACTTTTCCGACAGCGAGGAAAGTGTTTGGGTAGATGACGCAGGGAAACTGCACCTGAAAATTCGCCAGATTGGAGGCGTCTGGCACTGCGCCGAGGTCTGGACCCTGGAGCCTGCCGGATACGGCAATTACCTCTTTTACCTAGAAAGCCGGGTGGACCTCTATGACCCCAACGTCGTCGCCGCGCCTTTCCTCTATGCCGATGACCTGAGAGAGATCGACATCGAATTCTCCCGCTGGGGCGATCCGGACTATCCCTGCGGCAGCTACACCGTCCAGCCCTACTCTATTCCAGGCAACAACCATCCTTTCGAGGTTGAACTGGAAGGGTCCTGGACTTCGCACTCCTTCCTCTGGCAGCCGGATTTCGTCCATTTCCGCAGCCTTCACGGACATTATGATGAACCGCCCCATTCCAGTTACGTGATCGAAGACTGGCTCTATGAAGGGCCCAGCATCCCCGCGGAATCAACGGACATGAAGCTGAACATCAACCTCTGGCTGATGAGCGGACTACCGCCCATAAACGGCCAGGAAACGGAACTGGTCGTCTCTGATGTTATCATTACCCTGGGCATCTTCATAGAGCCACCAGATCTGCAAATCTCCAGAACGGACACTGGCCAGATCATCCTGAATTGGAACGAAGTTCCCAACGCCCTCAGCTATGTGGTTTTAGAGGCGGATGCGCCCCTCCCGGTTGGCGATCCCGGATGGATCGAACTCGAGGCAACATCTTTAACTTCCATATTGCTGGAACAGGGCGCGGAGAAAAAATTCTACTGCGTGAAGGCGGTGCGGGAATAGGGAACACTTGGATGAGATGAAAACGATAGTGGGCTGTTCAGTTGCGGCTCACTTTTTTCCCACGGGGGCGACGTAGATCACAAATTCCTCTTCACCGTCCAAGCCCAGGCAGGCGTTCATTTTTTCATCCATGAAGGCGCCGACCATGCAGGCTCCGGCTCCTACAGCCTCGGCGGCGAGATGGATGTTTTGGCCCCAGTGGCCGGCGTCAACATACAGATAGCGGTAGGAGCGCTGCTGATAACGCCAGACCGCGCGATAGGGCCGGGCGCAGAGGATGAAGGTGACGGCGGAGCGCACCACCATTTCCTGTCCCATGCAGCCATCCAAAACGTGATCCGCGATATCGTCCGACTCTTCCAGACTGACCAAACCGTGTTTGAGAGGATGATACCAGTAGAGCCCGGCGGCGAGGTGGGACACATTATTCACCAGCAGATAGCATTCAAAGGGGTGGCGGCTGCCGGCTGAGGGAACGTTGCGGAAAGTGGTCTCAATGTTTTTGCCGCTACGGAAATCGCGCGCCCAACTGGTCGCCCAAAGCATGAAGGAAAGCTCTTCCAAAGACAGCGGCTGATCTGAGTATTTGCGCAGGCTGCGGCGCTGGCTGATGGCCTGGCGCAGTGAAATTTCCGGCGCCGGAATCCTTTCCACGGCAGGAAGTTGGATGACCTCTCCGGAGCGGGCTTTCACCGCTTCGGGACAGGGTTTGCCCTGCTCCTGGTCGCTGGAGCCGCCATAGATGTAGCGGGTGAGGCGCACGAAATCCGGTCCGATGCCGGCAGCCCGGGGCAGGTCTTGTTGAATCCGGCGAACGTCTTCCCCGCGGCTCTGTTCCAGCTGGTCATATTCCTCCGCGCTCAGTTTCGCGGCTTCCATCACTTGTTCCCGGCTCGCGCCGCGGGCTTTGTGATAGAGGTAGTAAAATGTCTTTTCTTGCATGATCGTCTCCTTGGTCAGTCGCCCAGACAGATGCCCAGCCCGCGCGCAGTTCGCACCAGGCCTGATTTCAGATCAACATGGTTGTAGGTTTTGATGGCTTCGGCTAAAGGCACAGCGACGATATCCGGATGGCGGTAGGCAGCCATGTAACCCCATTTTTGCTGCAGCACCATTTCAAAGGCCGCCACGCCGAATTGCGAGGCCAGCACACGGTCGAAGGAATTGGGGCGTCCGCCGCGCTGGAGGTGGCCGAGGATGGTTTCGCGAATCTCTATGGGACAGCCGGCATCCTTGAGTTCCTGGGAGAGACGCAGCCCTGCTCCGCCCAGGCGGATGGGCATGGCGCCGGGTTCCTCGCTGGCGGTGTAGCTCATCGTTCCGCCCAGCGGTTTGGCGCCCTCGGCGATCACGATGTTGGCAAAGCCTTTGCCTGCGGTGAAGCGGCGGTTGAGCGCGTTCATCACGGAATTGATGTCATAATCGATCTCGGGGATGAGGCAGACTTCTGCTCCGCCGGCGATGGCTGCGTGCATCGCTATCCAGCCAGCGTAGCGGCCCATCACTTCCAGGATCAGAACGCGGTGATGGCTGGCGGCGGTGGTCACCAGCTTGTCCACGGCATCAGTGGCGGCATCGACGGCGGTCTGAAAGCCGAAGGTGAAATCGGTGTCGGAGAGGTCGTTGTCGATGGTTTTGGGTACTCCGATCACGGGACAGCCGAGTTCGAACAAGCCCTGTGAAATGCGTTGGGAGCCGTCTCCGCCGATGTTGATGACGGCGCTGATGTTCTGGGCGCGGAGGCGTTCCATAAGGTCGGCGCCACGGTCGATCGTGGTCCAGGAACCGTCCGCGTTCTGCACGGGCCAGTTGAAAGGCCCGCCGCGGTTAGTGGTGCCGATGATGGTGCCGCCCTGGACGTGGATTCCGGCCACGGTTTTGGGAGTGAGTTCCATCAGTTGCATGGGGTCGAGCAGTATGCCGTTGAAGGCGTCGATGCTGCCCAGAATTTCCCAGTCAGGTTCAAACGCGGCGCGTTTCACGATGGCGCGGATGACGGCATTGAGACCGGGGCAGTCTCCGCCCCCGGTTACAACCAGCAGCCTTTTTTTCATATTATACTCCAATTGTTTAACAAATTGATTACTCCGGCTCAGGCATGGGATCTGATAATGCCCTGATACACTGCGCGGTTGGCCTCGATGATCTCTTCCAGACTGGGTTCCGGGTTGTTCGGCCAGGCCTCCGCAGCGGCGGCGCAGATGGCGTGAATTTGCGGAAAAGTTATCTTCCCAGCCAGAAACAAATGCAGGGCGGCCTCGTTGGCGCTGTTCAGCACCGTGGGCAGGATGCCTCCCGCTTTGGCGACCTCAAGTCCCAGATAAAAAAGAGGATAGCGTTCCGGCGCCAGGGGCGCGAATTCCAACCGGGAAAGGCTGGGCAAATCGGTGGAAACCAGTCGCGAAGCCCAGCGCTGAGGCCAGGACAGAGCGTAAAGTATGGGCAGTTTCATGTCTGGAGTGCTCATCTGGGCCAGGATCGAGCCGTCCACGAATTCCACCAGGGAATGGATCACAGACTGAGGATGCAGCACTGCTTTGATCCGCTCATAAGGCAGCCCGAAAAGCCAGTGGGCCTCCATCACCTCCAGGGCTTTATTGAACATTGTGGCGCTGTCAAGGGTCACTTTCGCGCCCATCGACCAGTTTGGATGCTTCAAAGCCTGTTGGGGCGTGACCCAGACAAAATCCTCAAGGGGCAAATCGCGGAAAGAGCCGCCGGAAGCGGTGATATGGATGGCCCTGACCTCGGTGAAAGGGTGCCCGCCGATGGCCTGGAAAATGGCGCTGTGTTCACTGTCCACGGGCAGCAGTTCCACTTGGTTCTTCCTGAGCAACGGCATCAGCAAATGGCCCGCCATCACCAGTGATTCCTTGTTGGCCAGGGCCAGCCGGGCTTTTTTCTCCGCGATGGCAAAGCTGGCGCGAAGGCCGGCTGATCCACTGATGGCGTTCAGGGCAACGTCATAATCCTCATTGCGCAAAGCCTTGAGCAGTTCCTCCTCGCCAAAAAACAGTTTCAAATCGGGATAGGCTTGGCGCAGGGAAGATTGCTCTGAGGATTCTGTTATTCCCGTGAGAATTGCTGTGGAAACCGAAAATTCCCGGCAGACAGCGGCGAGTTTTTGCGCGTCCCGGTGGGCAGAAACGAGGCTGAGAGTGATTCGGGGAGCTTGTTCGCGCAGAACTGCCAGGGTGGACATGCCGATGGAGCCCGTGGCACCCAGCAAGGCAAGTTTGCCTACCATGTGTAGCTTAGAGACAGCCTCTGCGAAGAACCCAGTTCGTCCGGCGAGCCGTTTCGCCAGGCGTAATCCAGCCCCAATGCCTTATAACACACTCCCAGTCCCGCGGTGAAGCAATCCGAATCCCAGCCCGCCATCACGTTCAGCGCTGGAATAGGCTTTACCAGAAGCCCGGCATGAAAGTCCGCGCTCACGGGCCCGGCAGCCACGTTGGAGGCTTCGCCACGGTCTTCCGCGAAAATCTGGGTGCGCAAGGCCAGGTGGACGGGGATTCCATTGAAGGGAGAAAAACCGTAGCCGAATTCCAGGTCCAGATTGGGTATGGCGATTTCGTGGGTGCCGTTGGCCCAGATGAGTTGGGTGGAAAAGAAATCACGGAGGTTGGCCGCGGCCCGGAACCCTTTGCCGGCGTCCCAGAGCAGGCCAAGGTCTGCCCCGATGCCGAAACCGGAGTTTTCCGCCAGGCTGCGGTAAGCCAGTTTGGGCGTGAGGCCCAGATGCAGATTGTTCTTCAGAGAGCGGGCCAGACTGCCATAGACTATCAAGTCATGGTTGCCCACGGTTTTCCAAACTTCGGGGCGGTTGGAATTGCTCAGGCTGTCAGCAGGGTTTTCAAGCTGGGTGAGTTTGATTTCGTCAATGCCCAAGTGGTTGATCTGAACAGAGGTGCGGGTTTTGGTGCCAAACACTACGCCCAGCTGGTTCTGCTGCATCAGACCTTCAAAATGCTCCACCCGCATCAGCTCGACTCCGCAGGAGCCGGGTTCGGCCAGCAGGGCGGGATTCCACCAACCCGCAGCCAGGGAGTTGCCAAATGTGAGGCCGGTGTTGCCCATCGCCTGGTTTTGCACGCCGGAAGAGAGCTGAAAAATCTCACCGGCGTATTTGGTGGCTCCCAGCAACGCCGAAAGCGCCAGAATGAGGATGGCTATACATGTTTTTTTCATGATTCTCACCTATGCGGACATGATAATCCGTACAGCGTTTTCGGTAAAGAAATATTTTCCGCGGTAGGCTTCAGCTTCCCAAAATTCCCAGCAACACACCAGCGGCAACGGCGGAACCGACCACCCCGGCCACGTTTGGGGCCATGGCGTGCATCAGCAGATAGTTGGTGGGATCGTATTTCTGACCCATCACCTGGGAAACGCGCGCGCTGGCGGGCACAGCGGAAACGCCAGCGTTGCCGATGAGAGGATTGATCTTGTCTTTGATGAACAGATTCATGAATTTGGCGAAAAGGACACCGCAGGCGGTGGCGATCGCGAAGGCGAAAGCGCCGAGGAAAAAGATTCCCAGAGACTGAGGAGTCAGAAATACGTCGGCGGTGGTTTTGGCGCCCACGGTGAATCCCACCAGCACGGTCACGATGTCGATCAGGGATGTGCGGGCCGTGAGGGCAAGGCGTTCCGTGACGCCGCATTCCTTGAGCAGATTGCCTAAAAAGAGCATGGCAAGCAGGATGGCCCCTCCCGGGGCAATGATAGCTGTCACCAAAAAGGTGATAACGGGGAAAAATATCTTTTCTCTCTTGGAAACCTGGCGGGGCGGTTTCATGCGGATCAGGCGCTCTTTGGGTGTGGTGAGCAGCTTCATGATCGGCGGCTGGATCACCGGAACCAGAGCCATATAGGAATAGGCTGCCAGGGCGATAGGACCAATGAGGTTGGGAGCCAGCTTCGAGGCCAGGAAGATGGAGGTGGGGCCATCCGCTCCGCCGATGATGCCGATGGAGGCGGCTTCCAGCACATTAAAGCCCAGCAGCAAAGCGCCCAGGAAAGTTCCGAAAATGCCCACCTGGGCCGCGGCACCCAGCAGAATCAGCTTGGGATTGGCGATCAGGGTGGAAAAATCGGTCATGGCGCCAATGCCGAGGAAGATCAGGGAAGGGTAGATGCCTTTGTTCACCCCGAAATAGAGGTAGTTGAGCACGCTGCCTTCGCTTACCACACCCAGACCCTGCTCTAGCAAGCCGGGAATGTTGCCCACAACGATGCCAAAACCGATCGGCACCAGCAGCAGCGGCTCAAAGCCTTTCACGATGGCCAAGTAGATGAACACGATCCCGGCTAGGATCATCACGACGTTGCCCCAGCTGAAATTAATGAAGCCGGTGGTGTTGAGAACCTGCAAAAATTCCTGCATGTTTAGGCCTCCAGCTCCACCAGCGGATCGCCTTCCTGCACGGTGTCGCCTTTCTGCACGTGGATTTTCAGCACTTTTCCGCTCAGGTTGCTGTGGATATCGGATTCCATCTTCATCGCCTCCAGGATCAGCAGGGTGGTGCCTTCCTGCACAAAATCGCCGGGTTGCACCTTAAGATCGATGATAAGTCCAGGCAGCGGGGCACGAACTATCCTGTCCGCGGGAGCGGATTTAGCAGCCGGAGCCGGAGTTTGCTGACGGGTTGTTTTAGGTGCGGGCTGTTCCTTGATCTCGAAGCCGCTCAATGTCATCAGCAGATCGCCTTCCTGCACGGGGGCGCGGTCTTTCACGTGGATCTTTTCCACCACGCAATCCACCGGAGCGGCGATTTCAGATTCCATCTTCATCGCTTCCAGCACCAGGATGGTCTGGCCCTTTTTAACGGCTTCACCTTCCTTCACACGGATGGAGGCTATCACCCCTGGCAAGGGAGCGCGGACCTCACCGGAGCCGGCGGCGAAATCGCTGGAAAATGCCGGCGCCAGCGGAACGGAATGTTCCTGCTGTGGCAGCACGGGCACCTGGGACAGGGTGTCATCCTCGATCTGGATCAGGTAATCGGTGCCGTTGATATTGATCTTGGCATGGCTGGTGGTGTATTCCAGCACCCGGGCTTCATAGCGCTGCCCGCCGATGATCAGTTTGTAGGTTTTCATGGTTTTCAGCTCCTTTTGCGCAGAATTTCCCGGTTGGGCATGTTCAGCAACATGCTGCTCCGCCACTGGTCGGAACCCGCGCGGCGGAAGGTGAGCAGCAGCCTGCGCCGCTCCTCGATATCGTGTTTGTGGAAGTGCAGCGTGGCGATGGCGGCTGCAATCACATGTGAGTTCATGTCCACCGGCCGTGCTTTGACCTTGCCGGAAGAAGTTACCACCAGGGTGCTGTCAGCTTTTTTGGGCTTGGGATTCAAACGTTTCAACTGGCCTACCACTAAGGCGGTGACAGCCAGGGCAACAAACACGGTCAATATCCCAAAACCGAGGATAATGGCTCCGAAATTCAGCTTTTTAGCGTTGAATTCCTTTTCGAAGGCCACAAACTCTTCCGGAGTTCGGTTCAGCGCCTGCAGGGAATAGTCGTCAAAACTCCTGTCCTCGCTATCGATGCCGGCGAACTGGCGTACTTTCTTCACCGGCAGTTGGTTCTGCGCGGCCAGCTCGCCGATGCTACTAAGCTCCGTGAAGCCGTAGATGCTGTATTGCTGTGCCAGAAAGGCCCGGAAAGGCGTGATGCCCAGCTTGCGCAGGCTCATCTTGTCGAGCACCTCGTTCTTGGGCTCGATGCCCAGATACTCTTTCCAGTGCTCGAGGTCACTGATCTCCAGTTTGGCGGCCACGTCCGTCAGTTTGTCCGTTTCCTTGAAACCGTAGGCGCTGACAACCTCGCTTTCCCTCAATTTCAGCAGGCTGTCGGACATCGCCTGGATCTGAAGCTGCAGGTCTTCGAAGCTGGGCTGCTCCACTTCCTGGGCCGCCAGCGCCAGGCAGAGCGCCAGCAGCAGAAGGCCAAATATTGTTCTCTTGCTCATGATCATATCTTAAAGTGGCATGTTGCCATGCTTGCGGGGCGGGATGCTGTCCTTTTTGTTGGCCAGCATTTCCAGAGCCCGGATGAGGCGGAAGCGGGTGCGCGAAGGCTCAATGATATCGTCGATGTAGCCTCGTTCGGCCGCGACGAAGGGATTGGCGAACTTTTCCGCGTACTCTTTTTCCCGTTCCAACAGGGTCTGTTTGGGATCGTCGGAAGCCTGCGCCTCTTTACGGAAGATCACTTCCACAGCGCCTTTGGGGCCCATCACGGCAATTTCGGCTGAGGGCCAGGCGTAAACAAGGTCAGCGCGCATGTGGCGGCTGTTCATCACGCAGTAGGCGCCGCCATAGGCCTTGCGCAGGATCACGGTGATTTTGGGCACGGTGGCTTCAGCGAAGGCGTAGAGCAGCTTGGCGCCGTTGCGGATGATGCCGTTGTGTTCCTGGCTGGTGCCGGGCAGGAAGCCAGGCACGTCTTCCAGCACTATCAAGGGGATATTGAAGGAATCGCAGAAACGTACGAAACGAGCGGCTTTGATGGAAGCGTCGATATCCAAAACCCCGGCCAGGATTTTTGGCTGGTTGGCCACTATGCCCACAGGGAAACCGTTCATCCGCGCGAAGCCCACCACCACGTTTTGGGCGAAATTCAGCATCACCTGCAGGAATTCACGGTCGTCCACCATCTCATGGATCACGTCCAGAATGTCGTAAGGCTTGTTGGGATTCTCCGGGATTATCTCATCCAGCGAAGCGCAGGCACGGTCGATCGGATCGTGGGATGGCACGTAGGGCGGGTCTTCCATGTTGTTGGAGGGCAAATAGCTGAGCAGTTTCTTTATCAGCAGCAGGGTCTCTTCCTCACTGTTGGTGATGAAATGCGCCACGCCGCTCTTGCTGGAATGCACTTCCGCGCCGCCCAGGTCTTCCGTGGTAACAACCTCGTTCAGAACGGTTTTCACCACCTTGGGCCCGGTCACGAACATATAGCTGTTGCGTTTTTCCATCATCACAAAATCTGTGATGGCAGGGGAATAGACCGCCCCACCGGCACATGGGCCAAGGATGGCTGAGATCTGGGGAACAACCCCGCTGGCCATCACGTTGCGCCAAAAGATCTCGGCATAGCCGGCCAGGGCGTCGATCCCTTCCTGGATGCGCGCTCCGCCGCTATCGTTAAGCCCGATAACCGGGCAGCCGTTCTTAAGTGCCATGTCCATTATCTTGCAGATCTTTTCCGCGTAGGTCTTGGAAAGTGATCCGCCGAAGACAGTAAAATCCTGAGCAAACAGATAGACCAGGCGTCCGTTGATGGTGGCGCTGCCGGTAACCACACCGTCACCGGGATAGACCTGTTCGTCCATATCAAAGTTGGTGCAGCGGTGGGTTACAAAGAGGTCAAATTCCTCAAAACTGTCAGGGTCCACCAGTAGCTCGATCCGCTCCCTGGCGGTGAGTTTGCCTTTTTCGTGCTGCTCCTGCACGCGTTTTTCGCCGCCGCCCAGGGTCGCCGCGTCGCGCTTTTCCCTCAGTTTGATGATCTGGGTTATCATATTTAATCCTTGTTTTGGCTGATGATTGATTCCAATCCTGTCCGGGCACGGAGTTACGGTCCCGGAGCCGGTCATTTGGGGGCCATTTAATTTAACTCCGTTTTCTCGTAAAGGTTTATTATTCCGTTGGAGAAATGACGGACGGTCAGGCCTTTCCAGAATCAGCGCAAGCGTAAGGTTTTTAAGAGCTTGCGCTCACCAGCAGTCCGCATTTCCAGCAGATATACCCCGGGGGCGACAGGATCGCCGTGCTGGTCGCGTCCGTCCCAAACAAACTGGCAAATTCCTTTGGCGCCGGAATTACCCTGAAACCCTCCAACCCTTTGTCCCCGAACGTTATGGATGGCGAGTTCCACTTTCTCACCGGTTTTGCCGGTTTGGCAGCTTATCCGCAGTTCATCTGAAAATGGATTCGGCGCGCAGACAAGCGCCAGGCCGGCATTCGGACACAAGCCATCCTCAACTGCCACATCGGGATAGAGTTCCGGGATTATCTGAGCCAGAAAGTCACTTACCCCATCCTGAAGCATGAAGTAGAGTGGAAAGCCAAGCAGCACCATGGTTCCGCCGGCATGGACCCTGATCGCCAACGGCTCGTTGTTGTTCGCCCCGCCGTTCAAAATCTCCGCCCGGTAGAGAGGATTTGCCGCTCCCGCAAAGACATAGCTCATCGGCAGCATCCCGTTCCAGGGCGCCGCCAGCTTGGCCGGGTCGGGATAGAGGTCTGGATATGTGTCACTCTGCGCGGAAACCAGCACGGCGGAATTGTTCAAAAGCGGCGTGATTCCCGGCAGAAACCTGTTCAGGAAAGCGCTGTCGAACTGGCTGGGGTATTTCCAGCCCGATATCAGCAGGGTTCCGCCGCTTAGCAGGTAACTGCCCAGAAGGTTTTGGTAGGCAATGATCTGCATGTCCGTAAAATCGTCGCAATGCCAGAGGATGAAGGGATAGTGGCTCACCTGGTCCAGGCTGAGCGGGTCCTGGCTCTCCAAGTCCCAAACCGAGTGGGCAAAATCACCCAAAACGCAGGCGTAGAAATCATCCACCATCTGGTCGGTGGGTGAGATATTTGCCCCGTTGCCATGCCTGGTCTCATCCACCAGCAAAAAACCCCGGTCGAAGGGAAAGTGGATCGGCGCCGCTTCCATCACGTTGGAAGGCAGGCTGCGAAAGCCTTCCAGGTCCACAGCGGTAACATGGTATTGATAGATTTGGCCGTTGGTTACGCTGTAGTCCGTGTAGTTCAATGAATTAACGGGAACGTCTGTCACGCGGATGAAATCCCCATCCGGAATCTGTCTGCGGAAAACATGGTAACCCGCCAGCGGGATGCCTCCTTCAAAAGGATTCCAGCTCAGGTCCACCGTGCCGTCGTAAGCCAGGCAGGTGGCCAGTTGCAGCGTGTTTTGAGTGAAGGAACGGGTCAAAACCCAGTGGTTGGGGTCAATCAGGATTGTGCCGACGTCGTCGGAAAGCGCTATGGGAAAATAGTTTGTGTAACCTTCCGGAGTGGCGCGGATCACCAGAGAATCCGCCACCGCCGAGCCCGGTATGCCGATCGGCACGTCTATGTCGAAAAGGGTGGAAGTTGGACTGGTTGTGGTTCCGATGACCTTGGCCTGGCCGCTGTCGTTGTGCAGAACGGTAAAGCTGGCGTCGGGGATGCCCGGTGAATATATCCACTGCTGGAAAAACTGGCTCAGGTCCATTCCGCCGGCTTGTTCGGCGAGGTCGATGAATTCCGCCGTGTTGATGTTTCCGCCAGGAAACGCGGTTATGATGGAGCGGATGAAGTTGAAGAAGGCGTCGTTGCCCAGCTTCAGCCTCAGCATGTGCAGCACGGAGGCCGATTTTTCGTAGGTGGGCGGCGCGAACATCATGTTGTATTCAGGGTCGAAGATGGTCTGAGGCCCGTTGTTGTTCTCCCAGGAGATGTAGTATTGCTGGATGTGGTCGCGCAGATAGTCGCAGCCGGCCTGCCAGCCCTCGTGATACGCTTCCCAGAGGAATTCCGAGTAAGTGGCAAAACTTTCCTTCAGCCACACTTCGCGCATGGTGATGGGTGTCATCAGGTTTCCGTACCATTGATGCGTAAGCTCATGCGCCACAATTGATTCATAGTTCTGGTCCCCGGTCAGGTAAGCCGCGCCAAAGGTGGTCATGGTCTGGTGTTCCATTGCCGCGTAGGTGGTCATCGGCACCACCATATGCCCATATTTTTCAAAGGGATAAGGCCCGTACAAGGAGGAGAAGAAGTCGATCATGTCCGGAACGTTGGCGAAATCCACCTGGGCGTTGTTGAGTTGGCCGGGCATCACGAAATTCTGGATGAACAGGTCGCCGGCTTGCTGCGCGAACTCGATATAGGGCGCGGCCGCGAAACCCATCACGTAAGTGGCTATGGGATAGGATGATACCCAATGGTGGGTGTGGGTGCCGTCTCCGTTGTCCGTGATTCCGGTCCTGATCCCGTTGGCGGCGACAAGCCAGTCGCTTCGGATGCTTATGTTCCAGTCCACCAAAGCCTTATCCCAGGGATGGTCATACGAGGGCCAGAAATAGCGCCCGGCGTCGGGGTTGGAGAGGGTGTAAACCGCGGAGGGGGTGAAGATCAGGCCGATGTTGTAAGGCGACGGCGAACGGCGGGGGTGGCCGGAATAGTAAACCTTGGTAACAAAAGGAGTTCGCTGCGCGGGAGGCAGCGGAATGCTCACCAGTCCGTTGGCATGGGTGAAAGCCACCGGCGCGTCGTTGAGCAGAACGCTGTAAACATGTAGCGAATCGCTCTCCAATTCATACTGGATCGAATCCAGAGGCCACTCCGGTGTTACCTGCGCCTCCACCATGCCTGTGATGTACTGGCTCTGGGTGTCTATCGCGAGGTTTATCACATACTTGGTGATGTCAAATCCGGTGAGAGAATCGGCACGCTCAATTTCTTGCGTGCTCGGCTCCAAACTCCAGAAGGGCTGGGTGGCGCAAAGGCTGCTGGCAATCAACGCCAACAACAACAAGGGCAAATACTTGGCAATCTTGTTCATCTTATCCTCAGGCGGGTTCTAACCCTGTCTCAATCAAAGGACCATATCCAGCCGGAGCTGGGTTTTTGTCAATCAGATATCCGATGCTAAATCCCGGAGCCAGTGCAATGAAAAGAGGCGCTCTTTCAAAGCAGGTGGATAAGCCACCCACCCGACTTGAATGAGAGACTGATTTAATGGAAGGCCAAGAATACTTACCCACCGCGATGTCCTTTCTGCCACGCCCTGAGCACTCGTTTCCATCCCTCTCCCACGCCTCCCGTAGAATACTCGCATCAAATGCGGGCATCATGCGGGAGGCATGACGGGAACACAGGATAGGGCGTTAACGGCCAGACTATATCGCTACGCTATTCCCCAGGGTTCCAGGCCACCTGCTGGCGTCGAGCGAGGAACGGGCATCGACGCCAGCAACGATCAGTCTCTCCAAAGTATCCTGTCGTCCATGCTCTCTGCGTTTGCTGTACGCCAGGCCCACCCCACGGTCTCTATGGAATTGTAGCCAAAAAAGGGGCGGAAGGTTCCGCCCCTCTGGCATGGGTGTTTGTAAGTTAGTTTCCCACCGCCACGACCTTGTAGAAAGCCCGGGGCAGGGCGCGGTTATCGGTGTAAGTATTCGTGATGATAGGGGTTAGGGTCAGCAGCTCATAGTCCCCGTAGGGATCGGACGCGCTGAATACCTTATAGCCGGTGGCATTGGGAATCACGTTCCAAGAGAGTTGGGTGGCCCCGTCTACGCGGTTGATGCTCAGCACGGGGGTGGAGAGGCTGATGATGCCTGTGCCGGTAACCGGGATTTGGATATTGCTTTCGTCGGAATCGTTGCTGTTGATCACCACATTGCCGGAGTAGATTTGGGCGGAGGTGGGGGCAAAGGTGAGGTCGAAAGCGGTGCTGGAGCCAGCGGGGATGGAGAAGCTCAGAATATTTCGCTCTACGTTTCCAGAATCCTGAACAGCATCCTTTCCTGCCCTGAAGGCCGTCCGCGCCGCTGATCCGCTTACTGCATAGCCCGCGGGTGTGGTGATGGTGCCGGAAAGGAGGGAACCGCCGCTGTTGCTGATGCTGAATTGAAGCGTGGAACTGGTGCCAACTTCCACCTCGCCGAAGCCCAGAATGGCGGGGCTAACCGCTATTTCGGGTCCGGTTTGGTAGGGAACCAGGGCCAGCTTCACATTGGGGCGGTTGCTGCTGGTATAGTTGCCTGAGAAGACATTGGTCTGGTCGTTGTAATCATTGCGGGCGCAGCGGTATCCGTTGGTGACGGATGTGTAGAGAACCGTTCCTGACTGCGTCCATTGTTCGGTAAGGTTGAAGGCGGTGTCCACCACGATGTTCTGGCTGCCGTTCCAGAGGAAGGGTGTCTGGAAGGTGAGCATATCCCAGCCGCCGGCTGTAGGCATGTAGCTTTCCGCGCTGAAAACGGTCACCATGTCCGTGGCTCCCTGCCAGTTGGCCACATTGGTGTCGGTGGTGTGTTTGAGGCGGATAATGAAATTCGGCAGGACATAATCCGGCGGGGTGTTGACCCAGAAGGCCAGACCGGTGATGTATATGGGACCGGAGACGCCCTGGGCGTTCAGTTCTGCTGCGGTATAGACCGACTGGCCGTGAAGGCTCTTGTAAGTGATGTTGATGGGGCAGGCTGTATTGTTGGGAGTGCTTGAGGTCCCGTCGCCCAGCATCACTTCGGTGATAAGGTTGGGGGAGGCGGTCACCGTGTTCGAGGGGGCGGATTCACCGTCGGGAGCGGTATAAACGGTGGTCACATAGTAGGAGTAGAGAGCGCCGTTGCTGAGCCCGGAATCCTGATAGGAGGTCCCGGCCATGGTGGCGATGGGGCTGCCGTCACGGTAGATACGGTAGCCGCTGATGCTGCGGTCCCCATTTCCGGCGGCAAAAGCGGAGCGGGAACCGCGGCCTTCCGCGGCGGTCCAACTGAGGTCCACCACGGTGTTTCCGGGCAGGGCGTACAGGTTTGTGGGGGGATACATGTTCGGGGTGGCGGAAACGGTTGGTGTGGCGGGGGATTCCTCGCCGTCGTAAATCGCTGTCACGTAATATTCATAGGTGCTGCCGTCCGTAACAGCATTGTCGTTGTATTGGGTTCCAATGGGACTGGCCAGCAGGCTGCCGTTTCTGTAAACGCGGTAGTTGTCTGGCTCGCTGAAGACGGGGGCGGTCCAATTCAGCAGCACATGGCCGTGGCTAGCGGTGGCGCTGAGGTTTTGGGGCGGCAGCAGCATGTCGTAATCCGGGAAGATCTTGAGGAGCAGGTTGGGCAGGTTTGGGGTAGCCAGCAGGTTGGTTGGGGCGGAGGGGTCGCTGCGGTTCTGGCGGGCCTGGTTGCCTTGGGTGACGGAATAACTCCAGCGGGGATAACTGGAGGTATACTGCTGATAGCCTTTCACGGTGAGCACGGCAAGGTTGGAAACTCCATCATAGACGAACATGGGGTTGAGGTTCACCTCCATCCAGCCGGAGGCAGCGTTGTTTGGGAAGTTGCCGCTATAGACCAGGGTATAGCCGGAAGTGCTGTAATTGCCGGAAGCCAGGGTGGACTGGGTGGTGTTTTTCATATAGATGGAGACGGCTTCGATGGGATCCAGGTTGCTGCCGCTATCTTTGTTGAAGGCAAGGGATTTGAGGGTACCGGGCACGCCGATTTCGGAGGCGAGGTAGATAGCTTCGTGGGCGCTGTAGTTGTACCAGCGGTCGAGAGGATAGCCCTGGGTATCGTCGCCATCTCCGATGACCACTTCCAACGGAGCCCCCACTTCCAGATACTCGGTAAGGCTGGCTGTTGCCGTGCCAGACAAGGCATTAAAGTTCAGGGTCACAATTGTTCCGTTTGCCATGGAAGAGGAGGCGGAGACCTCAAAATGAAGAGTGGCATGAGCTCCTGCCGCCAGCGTGGGGAAGCAGTCGCTTCCGTCGGTTATCGTGATTCCCGGAGTGGAACATCCAAGGGAGGCAGTTCCAGCCGCGGTGGGAATTTCACCCACGTTATGGATTTCAATGGATAAGGTGACTGTTTCGCCTGGATCCAGGATTCCATTTTGGTTGCCGCTGTAATCGCTCACGATCAGGTGACGGAATTCAAGCTCGGGCTCATATACTCCCAGCCTGAAGTTTTGACTCCAGTTACCGTTGGCTCCGGTGATGTTAAGGTCAAAGAGCAACTGATGGTCTGCCGGGCAGTTGGCAGCCACGCTGACTGAGTAATTGCTTTGCGGCCAGGTGCTGCCCTGGGCAGGCACGACGCCGTATGAGGCAGTATTAATGGAAACTGTCACGTAAGGATCGTTGGAGATGAGCACAGCGCTCACGCTGGTGGCGTCCACCAAACCTCGGTTGCCCAGGCGGAGGGAGAGCTGGGCGGACTCGCCGGGCTCCAAATGGGCGTTGGAATTGGCATCCAGTATGTTCACCTGCTCCAGCACAACATAGGGGTAATCCGGAATGAGGGGCCGGGTGGTGATGAAGAGGGCGGATTCGTCGGAGAGAGGAGCCGCGGCAGTGGGCCAGATGTTGCCAAAGGTGTATTCCAGGCCGATGGTGGAGGTGTGGTCCTCAATGCCTATGGTGGCATAGTTGCCGTGGGGATAGGCATCCCCGTCGCCGAGGTCGATATTGTTGAACTCCTTGTACTGGAGCTTGATCTGGCCGTCACCAGTGTGGGTGGGGTAGTAAACCGGATCGTAGAGGATAGCCTGGAAGGTCTGGGGAGTAGTGGAATCGTAGCCGGAGATGAGATTGTACCACTCCACCACGTAATAGTGTTGGGCGCTGTTGTACCAAGTGTAAACACCGCTGCTGGACTGGAGGTCCAGGTCGTCCCAGAAGACGGCGATCATGGGGCTGGGGCCTCCGGCATCAGGAAGGCGCCAGTTGCGCCAATCGGCATCGTTGGTTTCGCCAAAGGCAATAAAACCGTTGGAACAGATGGAGGCCTGGCTGTAATCCACTCCGTAAAACTTGAAGGTGAAAGGCAGATTCACGGTTTGGATGGCCACGGCCCCCAACTGGTCACCTTCGTCGCTACTGCTGCCGGGATCAGTGAGGTTGAGGGCGGTGCCGCTGCCCCCTTCCGCTGGGGCAATGCCGATCCAGTTGTAAACGGGGCACTGTTCATAGCCAGTGTCGCCTTCGTCGAAGATGAAATAGCCGTAGGCGTCCTGACCGAGGGGGTCGGTGACGCTGGTCTGGCCGATGGTGAAGGTGAGGGGGATGCTCTGCTGGAAACCATCCGGGTTCGATAGCTCCAGCAGCAGGGGGATCACCATGCCGTCCACGCAGGTGCTGCGGGCTAGGATGGAGAAGGTGTCGGTGTTGTTTCCAGCTGTGGCCCCAGGGTTGATGGAGCCGTAATAGCCCTGGGTGTCGGTTACCTCGAAAAAGCCATCCTGTGAGCTGAGGGTGGCACTGAGATCAGAGAGTGCTGAGCTGCCAACGTTTTGCAGAGTAAGGGTGAGGGGCCAGGTGTCTCCGGGATTAACCAGGTTGCCGGAGGAGCCCACAAAAGTGTGGGAGACGATCTCCAGGCGGCCGTTACTCACGGTGATGGGGATCAGGGTGGAGTAGGCACCGTCATTGATCTCAAATTCCAGCACGAACTGATGCTGGTCCGGACAATCCGGAGCGATCTGCAGGGTGATGGGTTCCACGCTTTCGCTGGAAATCCCGGGGGATATGGAGTTGAACTCTATGCGGTCGTAGCTGATGAGATTGATGTAGGGATCGGAACAGCTGGCTTCCCCAAAAGGGGAAAGCGTTTCGGATGTGGTGTTATGAAGGCTCACGTAAATATCCATGGTCTCTCCGGCGTTGGCTTCACCGTCGCCGTTGCCGCTGGCGTTGTCGTCGATATTTAGCCCATCATAGACCAAGCCGCCGGAGGAGGCAATGTTCACGGTCTGGATGAAAGGCTTGAAGTCGTCTTTGCTGACGGTGAGGCTGAGGTTGTCGGAGAGGTTGGCTGCAAAGGACAGGGTGGCGTTGCCGGAGGCGTCGGTGAAGGCCAGGGCTTGCTGGCCAGCCGGATTGGAAAGGACCACGGAAGCGCCTGGCACCGGGCTGGCGCCGTCGCTCACATTCACCACCAGGCTGGTCTCGCCGGCAGGAATGGAGGAAGGAGCGGTGACGCTGAACTGTGAAGGGATGCCAACGTAAATGGCGGCTGTGGGATCTCCAATGAGGTTGCAGTAACCGGAGAAGTTGTAAGCCTGGGTGGAGTAGTTAATCCCATAGACGGCATAGAGGTAGAGTTTGCCGTAAAGCATGGCTTCGCTCATGTTGCGCATACCCAAAGGATAGATGCCATGAAAGATGCCCACATCAAGGCAGTTGTTCATGGGGGTGTGGGTGGATGAAGTGGCCATGCCGATGGCGGTCACAGCCCCGCCCAGAGTGGCCTCCGAGCCGTAACGCACCACAGATTCCGTGGTGCTTGTTCCCCCTCCCCAGGAACCGGTGCTGCAGGTGATGAAAACCGCGTGGAAAAGCCGGTAGGCATTGCTCATGTTGTTCATGGTGTTAGGCCAGCCGTTCATGTTGATCCAGCCCCGGAAATTATAGAAGGCCACACCCTGATTTATAGCAGCATTCATTGCGGTGGTGGAGGGGGACCCGCCGTACAATTCAGTATAGGTGTAATCCGGATTGATCTCCAGAGAGCGGTCGTGGATGTATTCGTTGGTATAGATGGTGGATATGCCGGAAGTGGAGGAGTCGCCCACCAGCAGCATGCGGTCCAGCCAGGCTCCCATGTTTGGGTTGATGTCACGTTCCAAGATGTTGATCTTGGCCATGTAGTCCACCATTTCCGCGGCTGAATCCACCGAAATGCGGCCGATAGCCACGTCGCCGAGGTTGTCTCCGCCAGCCAGCCAGGTGTAGTAATAATCCATGTATGTGCTGTAAGTTGGCACAGCTATGGTACCGGAATCATCCCCGATGATCGTGATATAATCCGGGCGTGTGTTAAGGTTGTCGTATCTGCCTTGGATAAAAGTTTTTATAGCGGTGTAGGTAGTTCCGGCTGTTGCAGTGCTGAAGGCATCCACCTGATAGCCCTTCTGGCGTTTCCAAGCCACGTATTCATCTACCTTGCCCTGATAGGTTGCATCCCCGTAGTTGCCGTAAATCACCAGCAGGCGGGGATTGTGGTAGTTGGCATTCCTGCCTGCCGCCTGGTCGTAGTTAAGGATGAGGCCTCGGTAGATCTTCTCGAAAGCTGGGGAAAGGCTGAGGGGCGGGACCGTCTCGTTGATGGAGGGGCCGTCATCAAAATCGAGGTTGAGGGTGAGGCTTTCCCGCACGAGCAGTTCTCCCGTGGCGCTGTTCCACTGGAAGGGATGGACGTTGAGGCTCACCACGCGGAAATCGCGCAGCACCTGGGGTTCGGAGATGAGGACGGCATGTTCCGGATAGAGGATTCCTCCCAGGCGCCCGGCCTGGCGCTCCGCGTTCAGGGAGGTGGCGAAATCTGGCTGGAGGCCGGAGCGGCTCTCGGAAACTTCGTTGGAAACTCGCAAGCTCACTCCGCCGCGGACGGGGATGGCCACCATGGCGCTGAAGATTGGCAGAGTCTCCTCTTCGCCGATGAAGAGGTTGGGGATGCCGTCCACCCGGATTCGGGAGTAACTGGTGCCGTCGCGTTCAACGGCCTCAACCTCCCAGGCAGGCAATTGAAAATTGATCTGGATGCCCTCACTGCCAGAGCGAGTGACGCTGAAGGCTGATCCACCGGGCAGGTTTTGGCCGGTCAGAAACAGGGGTGAGAGCAGGAGCAGGGCCAGAATTGGCCCAAAGATGGTGCTTTTCCTCATGATCGATCCTTTAAATAGGGATGTTTTGGTGAGTTGTGAATTGCAATTTCTGGTGCAAAAGGTTCATTTTATTTTGCACAACCTTTTCGGAGAGGAGGCAAAACCCGGCCCATTCACTTGGGAACAGGCCGGGTAGATGTTTTGGCTATTGCTTGGCGGGAAGGTCCTCAAGGGCCGCCACAACCTTGTAGAAGGCCATGGGCAGAATTTCCGTGTCTTCCCAACTGGTTTGTGGAGCCAGAACCATGGCGATGGGCAGAGTGCCGTAATCACCGTAGGGATCGGTGGCGCGGTAGATGTGATAGCAGTTGGCGTTGGTCACCGGTTCCCAAGAGACGGTCACGCCGTTGGTGCTTTTGCTGATCTCGATTTCGGGGATGGCCAACGCAGTGAGGTTCACGGTAACCGTCACCGTGTCATAGGCATAGCCGTAGCCATCAAAGACAGAGAAGGTGATCTCTTCGCTGCCGAACCAGTCAAGCGGAGCGGAGAAGGTGACCTGCATTCCAGCGATGGATATCTGGATATTTGTGTTGCCGCTGTAGCCCAGGGTGAGATCATGTCCGTCGGCATCACTGACGAAATCGGTGAAATCCTCAATCAACTGGGTGTTCATATCGAAACTGAATGTTTCGGGCAACTCGATGACGGGAAGGGCGTTCAGCACCTCGAGCGTTAGGGATACCGTGAGCTGGGGGTTATCCGGATCATTGGTGTTGACCAACAGGTTGGCGGTGTAGGTGCCCGGGGCGAGGCCAGCCGCGGTGAATGAACCGGTGACAAGCTGGCTGCCATTTCCTGCGACAGTGCCGGATGTGGGATTAGCACTGAACCAGGCTACTGCTGGGTCTTCAACGAGAGTGAAGTCGAGATTCTGGCTGCCGATGTTGGCAATGTTGAAGCTATCCGTGCCTTGGGCATTGACTGCCAGAGTTGCTTCCAGGGCGGTGGCATCCAGTGAGACTGTGGGCGGGATGTAGCCGCTGCCGGTCAGGGCGATATTCACCGTGGGCTCGTCCTCGTCGTTGCTGCCGATGACAACATTGCCGTTGTAGGCAATAGCTTCCAGCGGCTGGAAAGTGAGTAGGTAAACTGCGTTGGCGCCTCCCGCCAGACTGAACTCCAGAGTGTTGCGAAGATTGGAGGCTGCTCTAAGAAGGATTCCCGTATCTGTAGAATTCCTACCCTGTTCGATGACACTATAGCCGGCTGGAGTGGTGATGGAGCCGGTGAGATCCTCCTCCCCGGAGTTGGCGATGGTAAACTGGCGCACGACGCTGCTGCCAACCTGCACTTCGCCGAAGTCGAGAGCCAGGGGATCGACCGTTATTTCCGGCGGGGCGGGCTCACCGCCGTAGATGGTGAGTTGCACGTTAGGCCGGTAAACTGATACGCTGCCGCCGGAGAACGTATTGGTCTGGTTTAAGTAGTCGCTGCGGGTGTAGCGATAGCCGCTGGCGATTTCAGTATAGCGTACGGTCCCTGTAGAACTTCTGCTGCTCACCCGGTTAAAAGCGGTGTCGATGACGATGTTGTCCGTTCCGTTCCAAGTGAAAGGAGTATCCAGAGTGAGCATGTCATAGCCGCCGGGAGTGGGCATGTAGGAAGTTGCGCTGTAAACCGTCACCATGTCTGTGGAGCTCTGCCAACTGGCCACATTGGCGTCCGTGGTGTGTTTCATGCGCACCACGAAGGAAGGCAGGGCCAGGTTGGGAGCGCTGTTGACGTAGAATCCCAAAGCCGTGATCTCCGCCGGGCCATAGACACCGGCGGCATTGAGTTCCGCCGCGGTATAGACAGACTGCCCGTGCAGGCTCCGTCTGAAGATGTTGATGGGGCAGCCTTCGTTTGTGTTTGTGGCTGAAGTGCCATCGCCCAAAATGACGTTGATGATCGCCATGGGGGTGGCCTCTGCTGTGTTGGAGGCTGCCGATTCACCCGCGGGGTTGGTATAGAGCGTGGTGACGTAATACTGGTAGGTGACGCCGTTGGATACGCTGGCATCGGAATAAGTGGTGCCAAACACATCGGTGAGCACCTGTCCGTCGCGATAGATCCTGTAGCCACTCACGCCGGCGGGATCAGGCGCAGTCCAGCTAAGGTTTACCACCCTGTTTCCAGCCTGGGCTATGAGATTTGTGGACGGATACATGATCTGGGTGATGGTGACTGAAACCGTGTCGTAGGCATAAGCCATGCCATCATAGACGGAGAAGGTGATTTCCTCCGTGCCGGTCCAGTAATTGAGGCTGCTGAAGGTGACGGTAAGCCCGTCGATGGAGACGATGATATTGCTGTTGCCGCTGTATCCCAAAGTTAGAGTCTGCGGATCAAGGTCATCCACGTAGGGGCTGAAATCCTCGATTAGGGAGGTGTCGGCATAGATGTCGAAGGTCAGAGATTCTGGCGCGTTGATTGTCGGACTGCTGTTCTGCACCACAAGCTGGATGGACATGGGCAACTGGGGGCTGTCCGGATCGTTGGAATTGACCAGCAGAGTGGTGTTGTAGGTGCCGGGGATAAGTCCTTCAGGGGAGAAAGTTCCGGTGACGAGCTGGTTTCCGCCTCCGGATACTGTTCCGGAAGAGGGCGCCGCGCTGAACCAAGCCACAGAAGGCGATTCTACGAGGTTGAAGCTGAGCCCCTGGCTGCCGGAATTGCTGATCGTAAAGCTGTCCGTACCCTGGGAGCCGTTGACGAGCGTGGCGGAAAGACTGTTGTCGCTCAAAGAGATGTTGGCTGGCGTGTATCCTGTTCCTGTTACGGCAATAAGCACCGTGCTTTCGTCGATGTCGTTGCTGGTGATTGTCACATTGCCGGAATAGGTGGCAACGGCCGTGGGGTTGAAACTTAGGTTGTAGGTCTGGTGGGTGCCAACGGGAAGCGAGAAGGACAGAGTGTTTCGGCTCGCTCCCAGATCCTTTTGGCCTTTGCCTCGAGCAGTTGAGACAGTATAGCCGGACGGAGTGGTGATGCTCCCGCTGAGAGTCTCGTCTCCATTACTGTATATGGTGAATTGCTTCACGCTGGTCTGCCCCACCTGCACCTCGCCGAAATTGAGGCTGAGGGGATCGACCGCTATTTCCGGTCCGGCAGGTTCCACATAGACAAAACCCAGTTTCACATCCGGCCGGTAAACTGATACCAGGCCGCCGGTGAAGGTTTCGCCCATGTCACTATAGGTGCTGCGGCCATAGCGGTAGCCATTGGCCATGTTGGTGTAGTGAACGGTTCCGGTGGCGGATTCTGTGGTCACCCGGTCAAAGTCTGTGTCGATCACGATATTGTCGATCCCGTTCCAGGCAAAGGGGGTGGATAGGATCAGCATATCCCAGTCCCCGGTAACAGGCATATATGATGTGCTGCTATAAACTGTGGTCAGTCCATCCGCGCTAATCCAGTTTGTGACATCCGTAGCCGTGGTGTGCTTCATCCGCATCCGGAAATTAGGCAAAGCCAAAGCTGGCGCCGTTGCCACGTAAAAGCCCAACTGGGTGATGTCCGTTGGACCATACAGGCCCGCGGCGTTCAGTTCGGCAGCGGTATAAACCGACTGCCCGTGCAGGCTCTTCTTATAGATGTTGATGGGGCAACCCTCAGTGGTAGGTGTGGTTCCGGTTCCGCTGCCGATCACGGCATACGCCATTGCCAAGGGAGTGGCCTCCGCAGTATTTGAGGCCGCGGATTCACCGCTGGGGTTGGAATACAGCGTTGTCACCCAGTAGCTGTAGGTGGTGCCGTTCACCACATTGTGGTCAGCGTAGCTGGTGCCCGTCACCGTGGTGAGGGAACTGCCGTCACGGTAGATCCTGTAGCCGCTGATGTTTCTCTCATCCAAAAACTCTTCGTTTTCAGCGCCACGTCCCCCGGCAGCGGTCCAGCCCAGGTTGACAACAGTGTCGCCGCCTACTGCTGTGAGGTTTGTGGGAGGAAAAGTGTTGGGGGTGGCGCTCACGGTGTTGGAAGGCTCTGAATCGCCGTCGGTGTAGCTGGCTACAACGTAATAGCTGTAGGTTACGCCGTCGGTCACGCTCAGGTCTGTGTAAGTGAGGTTCGCCGTTGTGGCAAGGTAGGAGCTGTTTCTGTAAACCTTGTAGTTGTTGGGTGTCATCGCTTCCGGGACTTCCCAAGTGAGGGTCACAGATCTGTGGGTGGAGGTGGCGGCCAGGTTCAGAGGAGGATTGAGGGGCGGCTGCACTGCCAACAGGGCGTTGTACAGATTCAGGCGTCCGGAGCCGAGTTTCCCAGTGTAGCTTGGATTCACGCCATAATGGTTGTCGGCGGTGTTTTGCAGGATCGTTTTCAGCTCCGTGTTGGTGAGAGTAAGCCCGTTGCGGTGGGCATAAGATACAATCAGAGCTGCTGCTCCAGACACGTGCGGACAGGCCATCGAGGTGCCCTGGTACCAGGCGTAGCTGTTGCCGGTTATCGTGCTGAGAATTCCTCTTGTGGAATAATATATCGTTTCTCCACCCGGGGCGGAGATGTCCACCCAGGTGCCCCAGTTGGAGTAATAAGCTTTTCTGT